>Ga0224523_1000131_pt1 | contig 51405 bp, 47 predicted proteins | sample CFST50metaG_FD_182732 | JGI IMG/M metagenome (GOLD analysis project Ga0224523, IMG submission 182732) | Peat soil microbial communities from Stordalen Mire, Sweden - C.F.S.T50 | ecosystem: Environmental > Terrestrial > Soil > Wetlands > Peat | place: Sweden: Norrbotten County, Stordalen Mire... | reverse complement strand
GTGTTGATGTCAATGCATCATAGACTTGACGGCTTTCTCTGCATGGGGCAACGCTTAAATTTAGAGTATATTTTCAAGTTACTCGTTTTGGGGCCATATTCCCAATACTGAGGGACTAGGTGTTTAGTATGCCTGTGTGAACCTCAGTGATAACCTTTGTGTACCTAAGACATAATTCATTTAACCACAACAAAGGTCACAAAGAAGAGCACAAAGTAACACATAGGGAAAAAAGAGTTTTAATAAAAGCTGGGGATTGGCATATCTACCAGATAAAATTACATTTATAAACACTGCTATTATCCTTATTGTCAGTTACTTTGAGTGAGAGATTGTGTTCTGATCCTTTTTTTATCCTGATTTCATCAAATCTGTAAATCAGCATATCATTTTTCTGATCATATTCGAACAGGGCCCAATTCCCGTCTATGGTCGGTTCGTATGACTTTATGCCTGAGAGGTCATCAGTGATCCTGAATGTGATCTCCTTCCTGCCTGTAAGGTTTACACCCGGATGCATATCATTGGTTGATATTACGGGAGGAATTGTATCAATTCCGATGTAGAATCTTCCAAATGAAAGAACTTCAGCCGAAAAATGCTCTCCATCCCAGGTGCTTTTAACCGGACTTTTTTTCTGATCATCGCCAAGCTGCACTATAAGCATTTTTGACACTTTACCCGCAAGAACAGATGACGGTTTAATTGATAGCCAGTAGGCTCTGTGGACAGGAGTGAATTTGTCAGAGATACAGTGAAGATCTGAGAACATACCGGCTGTTCCTTCTTCTTTTTTGTATGAAAAATCAAGTGTATCATAAAGTGCACCGGCAGGAATATTTACGGAAACATTATCCGCTGAAAATCTATTTACCTGGTCATAAGGCATCACATTAATATTTTTATCACTGCTGCCCTTAACTGCCAGTAAATTTTCTGATTTCGCCTTTACCTGGAAAGTCAGCACTGATCTGTTATCATCAGCATCGGTAACTACAATTTTCACACGGTGAGATTTGTTGTCATTAAAATTGAATAATCCCCTGTTGATCACATTCTTATAAACACTCAATTTATCTCCCGGAAGAATAAAAGTCCGTTCAAAATAGATATTGTCTTTCATATACGTCTCATAATCAATATGACTATTGACATACCTCGATTCATCGAATAAAAATCCATCCATTATATATTTAAAGATTGTGGTACTATCGACCGACAGTTCAATTGAATATACGGCAACCCTGTTAGGGCTGTCGTTCATCAGGTCGTATGTTTTAATTCCGAAACCTGCAAGTCCGCTTACTGATATTTCGTTTTCCGGATTAAGTGAATAAACTCCATGGCCCCCTATGACATTTATCTTTTTAACTGAATTCCGATTGTTAATCAAAGTATGTTTGTTAACAGGATATATTGCAAGTTTTTCGATTACAGGCGGTATATTGTCAACAATGCCAGATTCAAAAAACAGTGCATTGATTGGCTTCTCACTTTCAGATTTTCTTATCTCGAAGTGAAGATGAGGACCTGATGAACCGCCTGAATTACCTGAATATGCAATTAATTCACCCTGCCTGACAGGAAACTCATCTTTTTTAGGCAGCAAAACGATGGAGAAGCTTTTTTTTGCATACTGCTGCTCCCTGACATACTTTTGAATTTTATCTGAAAACCTTTCAAGATGTCCGTAAACTGTTGAATAACCCGAAGGATGGGCTATATGTATAGAATTTCCAAATCCAACAGGAGAGACACTTATCCTGTAAATATATCCGTCAGCTGCAGCAACGACTTCTTTTCCTGTTACGCCCTGTGTTTTAATATCTAAACCGGAATGAAAATGGTCTATTCTCAGTTCCCCGAAATTGGCTGATAGCAGCTGTGGTATCTTTAATGGTGAGATAAAGATAGATTTGTCCTTATGAATATCAATTAAGTTGCTGTAAAACAAAGTGCTAAAAATAAAAAGTCTTATAAGGAACATAGTATTCGTTTTAAGAATTTGCGGATGGGCAAAGCTATGCTTCTGCTTTCATAAGGCAAACTATTTCAGTCAAATTTTTGAAAATATCATTAACAATGTTAATTTTGTCCTAAAGATATTAGTATGTCCGGTCAGGGTTACGAAGAATTAATAATTTTAAACAGAAAACTGGATGAATTATTAGATCGGTATAATAATCTTAAGCACGAAGCAGCTGATCTTAAAAGCGGAAACGAAGTACTGAAAGGAATGCTTCAGCAAAAAGAAGAAAAATTGAAAGAACTGGAAATTAAATACGAACGGATAAAATTATCAGGAGCATTATTGGGGGAGGGTGAAAACGCTGTTGAAGCCAGGAAAAAAATAGGCGAGCTGGTGCGGGAAATTGACAGATGTGTTGCTCTTTTAAACAGATAAGATATAGCAATGGATGATAAACTTTCAATCAGGGTTAATGTGGCGGACAGGTATTATCCATTGAAGGTAGAACGGGAAAACGAAGAAAAGATCAGGAAAGCAGCAAGGATGATTAATGAAAAAGTGCTGCAGTACAAACAGAGGTACACCGATAAAGATGTACAGGATTTTTTAGCAATGGCTTCTTTGCAGTATGTGATTAAGCTTACTGAAGAAGAAGAAAAGCTTGAAAAGGATTATCTTCCCGATGCCTTGAAAGAACTGATACAAAAGATTGATTCAGTTCTTGATATTAAAGAGTAAAAGAGTAACAGCGTTCTTTAAAATAGAAAACTAAATTGCCCGCATTGTTTCTTCATTCATTTTTGAAACTCAACAGTTAAAACTTTGGAGCAACTCTTAGTTCAGGTAGAACAGGCCTCATCCCGATTCGTCGGGCTTCCACCTAACGGTGGAACAGTGGACGTTCAAACTGAATTAGTAGCTCCAGCCATTCAGACATGGGGTTTTATAAAATCTGGAGAAACTTTGCGGGTTTTTTATTATATATATATAACTAATACAATTTATGATGACATTAATAATAGGATCTTTAAGTAATGGGCTGTTGTTTGTCCTGTGCATTTCAGCCCTTGTACTGGGTTTCGGCGCCTCTTTTTTCGTATGGCAACTGGCACTGAAAAATAAAAGCCGGAAAATAGTAAGCGAAGCAGAGGCCGAAGCTGAAGTGATAAGAAAGGAGAAAATTCTTCAGGCGAAGGAGAGGTTCCTTCAACTAAAAACCGAACACGAGAAGGTTATAAATGAGAAGAACAGCAAGATTGGACAGGCAGAAAACAGGATAGCACAGAAAGAACAATCTCTTTCTCAGAAAATTGAAGAGGCTCAGCGAAAGAAGAATGAGGCTGAAGCAATTCGCGGAAATCTTACCTCCCAGCTTGAACTGCTGGAAAAAAAATCAGAAGAATTAGCACGTCTTCATAAGCAACAGGTTGAGCAACTTGAGGCTATTTCTGGTTTCTCGGCCGAAGAGGCCAAAAATCATCTTATTGAATCTCTGAAAGAGGAAGCGAAGACAGGAGCAATGTCTTATGTCAACGAGATTCTTGATGAAGCAAAAATGACTGCAAACAAGGAAGCTAAAAGGATTGTGGTTCAGACTATTCAGCGGGTTGCAGCCGAAAACGCGATTGAAAATGCAGTGACAGTATTTCATATAGAATCTGATGAGATGAAAGGTCGCATCATTGGCCGTGAAGGAAGGAATATCCGAGCACTTGAAGCTGCTACCGGTGTTGAAATTATTGTTGATGATACTCCTGAAGCAATTGTCCTTTCTGCTTTTGATCCGATAAGAAGGGAAGTTGCCCGACTCGCTCTTCACCAGTTAGTAACAGATGGCAGGATACATCCGGCCAGAATTGAAGAGATGGTTGAAAAGACCCGGAAACAGGTAGAGGAAGAGATTCTCGAAGTTGGTAAAAGAACTACCATTGACCTTGGAATACATGGCTTGCACCCTGAGCTGATCAGGTTGATAGGTAAAATGAAATACCGTTCATCATATGGACAGAACCTTCTAATGCACTCACGCGAGGTTGCCAATCTTTGCTCAATAATGGCTGCTGAGCTTGGACTTAACGCCAAGCTTGCAAAAAGGGCAGGGCTTCTACACGATATCGGTAAGGTTCCTGATGATGAACCGGAATTGCCACATGCAATTCTGGGAATGAAGATGGCTGAAAAATACAAGGAGAAACCTGAAATATGCAATGCTATCGGTTCACATCATGATGAAACAGAAATGACTACGCTCATTGCTCCTATTGTTCAGGTTTGCGATGCTATATCCGGTGCTCGTCCTGGTGCAAGACGTGAAGTAGTTGAATCTTATATTAAAAGGCTGAAAGAACTCGAATCTCTTGCCTTGCAGTATCCGGGAGTGATGAAAACATATGCTATTCAGGCCGGAAGAGAGCTAAGGGTTATTGTCGGTGCTGAAAAAGTCACAGATAAAGAGGCTGAGGGACTTTCATTTGAGATTGCCCGTAAAATTCAGAATGAAATGACCTATCCCGGACAAATAAAAATTACAGTAATCCGCGAAACAAGAGCCGTTAATTACGCTAAATAAAATTACTGCTTATTACATACAGTCAGAAAGGGCATCTACACAATTTGATGCCCTTCCTGTTATTAATTACTTTGTTTAAAAGATTCTTTTTTTAACTTTGGTGCCTGATAATATTTCACTGATCGATGTCACATATTAAACTCGTTAATATTGTTGGAGCGAGACCGCAGATAATTAAAGCTTCAGCAATAAGCAGGGCAATCCGGAATCATTATGCTAAAGATATTACTGAAATTATAGTTCATACAGGACAGCATTACGATAAGGAAATGTCTGAAGTTTTTTTCGATGAGCTGGAAATTCATAAACCTCATTATAACCTGGGAGTTGGTTCAGCGACTCATGGCCGGCAGACTTCGATGATGATAACCGGTATTGAAGAAGTTCTTCTAAAGGAAAAGCCGGATTGTGTAGTGCTTTACGGTGACACAAACTCCACACTGGCTGGTGCTCTGGCTGCCTCAAAGCTTCACTTTCCTGTTATTCATATTGAAGCAGGCCTGAGGTCATTCAATAAAACAATGCCTGAAGAACTGAACAGGATAATGAGCGATCATGCATCCACTCTGCTCTTCGCCCCGACAAATGCAGCTTTCAAGAATCTCATGGCTGAAGGGTTCAGACCTGAAAATAGTCCTCCTTATACCATTGATAATCCCAAAATATATCTGACAGGTGATATTATGTACGATAATACACTTTTTTTTGCTGGACTGGCGGAAAAAAAGAAAGCACATTTTCTTGAAAAAATGTTACTGACAAGAAATAATTATGTGCTTGCTACAATTCACAGGGATAGCAATACAGATGATATTGTACGGCTTAAAGAAATTCTCGTAACACTTAAATCCCTGGCTGAAGAAAAGGATATTGTTCTTGTAATGCCACTTCACCCAAGGACTGTTGTATCTCTGAAGACAAGGCTTAAAAGCTTTTATGAAGACCTTAATAATTGTGCCCATATAAAGATTTTGCCGCCTGTTTCATACCTGGAAATGATTCTTCTCGAAAAAAACTGCCGGATGATTATCACAGATTCGGGAGGTGTCCAAAAAGAATCGCATTTCTTCAAAAAGCCCTGCATTGTACTTCGAAATGAAACGGAATGGATCGAACTTGTGAATAATGGCACTGCCAAACTTGCAGGTGCCGATCCTGATAAGATACGAACCGAGTTTTTGAGGTTTACCGATACGCCTTCCGGTCATAAATACCCGGGTTTTTACGGCGATGGAAAAACAGCCGAATTTATTTTGAATGAAATACTGCTGATGTTTGAAAAAGAGTAAGATTTATAATGTTAAATTCTGTTAAAATTTGTAATATTGCTTTTTTAAATTGCTGATGGAACGAATCTTGAAGGATAGGAGAGTGTTGGTTACCGGAGGAGCAGGTTTCATCGGCTCAAATCTTGTCGAGGCATTATTGAATTCAGGAAATAATGTCGTCTGTCTCGATAATTTTTCAACAGGTAAAAGAGAAAATCTGAAAGCTTTTGCTAAAAATCCTCATTTTAAACTTATTGAAGGAGATATACGGAATTACAGCGACTGCCTGAAAGCTGTTGAAAATATAGATATTGTCTTTCACGAAGCTGCATTAGGATCTGTGCCCCGGTCGATAACTGATCCGATAACATCGACAGATGTAAACATAGGTGGTTTTGTAAAGGTCCTTTTTGCTGCAAAAGAGTTGGGGGTTAAAAGGTTTATTTATGCAGCCAGCTCTTCCACTTATGGCGATCATACTGATTTGCCTAAAGTTGAAGATAAGATTGGCGCTCCTCTTTCTCCATATGGAATTACAAAGTACGTGGATGAACTTTTTGCAGCCAATTTTGCAAAAACTTACGGAATTGACGTGATTGGATTACGTTATTTCAACGTTTTTGGCAGAAGGCAGGATCCGGACGGAGCTTATGCTGCGGTTATTCCTAAATTCATGAAAATGATGATGAAGCATGAGGTACCTCTTATAAATGGTGACGGATCCGTTTCCCGAGATTTTACTTACATCGACAACGTGCTACAGGCAAACCATCTTGCATCTGTTGTTCAGAATAAAGAAGCATTGAATCAGGTTTATAATGTTGCTCATGGTGAAAGAACAACGCTTAACCAGTTGTTCTTTAGTATCCGGAACCTGGCAGCAGAGTTCGATAAGGACATTTTAGCCATTGAACCGGTTTATGGACCTGCAAGGGCAGGCGATATCCCACATTCACTGGCATCTATTGAAAAAGCTAAACGACTATTATACTATTCACCGATATTAAATGTTGAAGATGGCCTTAAAGAGGCGGTTAAATGGTATTGGAAGAATTTGTAACAATTGTTACATAAAATATCTGAAAAAACAGATAATCAGGCACATACAAATATCAGTTATGTGACTGACGATGCGTTAGCTGTATAAATTAACTAGTTTTTTATTTCTGCGTACTGGTATGATAAAAGCATTTAAAGGAAAAATTATCAGGGTTTTTAAAAATCACTCCCTACCGCGATGGCTGGTCTTTCTTCTTGACTCGGCTGCTGTATTTTTCTCCTTTCTTATAGCCTATATGCTCCGATACAATTTTGAAGTCTATACTTTTGACATATCAACAGTATTCAGACAGTCATATCTTGTGCTTGCAGTTTATGTAACATTCAATCTGATTTTCAAATCTTATTCGGGAATGATAAGGCATACGACTATCAGAGATACTTATAAGATAATTGCAACGAACTTTAGTGCTCTGGCAGTTCTGGTCCTCGTCACAGTTATGAGCCGTAAAAATGAATGGAGTTCAGTTTTCAATATACCAGTATCGATTCTTCTGATTCATTGCGGAGCAGTAACGATATTGCTTTTCCTTTTCAGGGTATTTGTAAAAATGTTCTACGAATTTGCATCATCCTCCTCGCATGACAGGAAAAATGTTTTAATCTACGGATCCGGGGAAATGGGGATCCTGGTAAAAAGGCTTATTGAAGGTGATCCGAAGGATATGTACAGGCTTATAGGTTTCATTGACGATGATAAAAAAATTCAGGGAAAAAATGTCGATGGATACCCGGTTTATTCAAGAAAGATTCTCACAAAGTACTTTATTGAGAATGAAAATGTGCAAGTTTTTATTATTGCTATAAATAATATAGCGTTTCTGAAGAAAAAGGAGGTAATTGAGTCGATGATAGGTTTTGGTTGTGAAATTCTGGATACACCTTCTTTCGATACCTGGATGAATGGCCATCTTGAGGTTAAGAACCTTAAAAAAGTCAAATTAGAGGACCTTCTTGGCAGAGATCCAATTACTCTTGATCTTGAAAAAATACAAAACGGATTAATCGGTAAAACCATTCTTGTCACCGGAGGTGCCGGATCTATAGGTTCAGAAATCGCAAGGCAGCTTACACGATTTAATACAAAACAACTGATAATTGTGGATCAGGCTGAGACTCCATGTTTTTATCTGGGTGAGGAATTAAAAAATAAAATGCCAGGATTCAATTTCCGTATAATTGTTGGGGATGTGACTCGGAAGGAATATATGGAAGAGATCTTCAAAAAATACAGACCTGACATAGTTTTTCACGCTGCAGCATATAAGCATGTTCCGATAATGGAACTACACCCGCATGAGGCTTTCAGGGTAAATGTAGGAGGTACTGAATTAATTTCGGAGTTGGCGATGAAATATAAAGCCGAGAAATTTGTGATGATATCTTCAGATAAAGCAGTGAATCCGACAAATGTAATGGGTGCTACCAAGAAAATTTGCGAATTGCTGGTTCATGCGTTGTCACAGAGAAAAGGAATAAAGACGCAATTTATAACGACACGTTTCGGCAATGTGCTTGGGTCAAACGGTTCCGTAATACCTCTTTTCAATAAACAGATTGCCGCTGGAGGACCGGTAACCATTACTCACCCTGACATTACCCGTTTTTTTATGACTATTCCTGAAGCTTGCCAGTTAGTGCTTGAAGCAGGCTTTATGGGCAACGGAGGAGAAATATACGTTTTCGATATGGGAGAGCCGGTGAAGGTTTTGGATGTTGCCATCAATCTGATTCGTCTGTCAGGTCTTGAACCACACAAGGATATTAAAATAAAGTATATTGGTTTACGACCGGGTGAAAAACTCTATGAAGAACTTTTTTCTGACGATGAGCCGATGATTCCTACTCATCATCCCAAAATCAGCATTGCTCAGGTTGCTGATTCTGATTTTGAAACTATCAGCCTGAAAATTGACGTGATACTTGCAACCATTAACACAATATCTGAGGCAAAGTTAATTGAAGAGATGATGGATATTGTTCCCGGGTATACTTCCAATATTGTTTCAACTCTTTAATCTTCCCCCTTTAACCTTTTCGCAAAATGCCCAGTAATAAAAACAAGAAAGTTTTCGTTAGCGGTTGTTTTGATATTCTTCATTCAGGACACATTGCATTTTTAAAAGAAGCTGCTCAGTTTGGACAATTGCACGTAGGATTAGGTTCGGATAAGACAATAAATGATCTGAAAGGGCGTAAAACAATAAACTCCGAAGACGAGCGGCTATATATTCTTGATGCATTATCGTGTGTACATGAAGTCAATATCAACAAAGGAAGCGGAATCCTGGACTTTTTAGAGGATATGAAAGATCTTAGACCCGATGTTTTTATAGTTAACGAAGATGGCCACACTCCCGATAAAGAACAACTATGTAAAGATCTTGGAATAGAATATAAGGTTCTGAAAAGAATACCATACGCAAATTTGCCGGTGCGGTCAACTACATCATTAAGAAAGGAAACCCCTATTCCATATAGAATTGATCTGGCGGGTACATGGATTGATCAACCCTATGTTTCAAAGTTCTGTGCGGGTTGGGCAATAACTGCATCAATTGAACCTACAGTAGAATTCAATGAGCGTTCAGGTATGGCCACTTCTACCCGAAAGAAGGCAATTGAATTATGGAACGATAACCTTCCCATGGAGAATCGGGAGAAACTGGCAAAAATACTTTTCAGATATGACAATGACCCTGGAACAAAAGATGTGAGCGGCTCACAGGATTCTATCGGTATAACCATGCCCGGTATAAACAGGTTTTTTTATGACGAGGGAAAATACTGGCCCTCAAAATTTGAAACTATATCTGACGTTTCAATAATAAAATGGCTGGAAGAACGGCTTTATATGGTGACCCTTTGGCCCCGGCCGGCGGATTTTGTGGTACTTGAAAATACAAATATATCTGCTGATAACGTCAAACGACTCACAGACGCTGCTGAGATGGCCTGGGATGGTTTGATCAGAAAGGATCTCAGTTTATTTACAAAAGGATTCTCATCTTCTTTTAATTCCCAGGTTACAATGTTTCCAAGGATGATGACTGAGAAGATTGCTAAAGTTATTGATAGCCACAGGGATAAGGCGCTTGCATGGAAATTGTCAGGTGCAGGCGGAGGTGGATACCTCATCCTTATCAGTGAAAAAGAAATACCGAATGCAATTAAGGTAAAAATCAGGATAAAAGATTATTGGATATGATTCTATAGACGCATTTTAAGAATTATAAATATGAAAAAAATTGCATTAATTTCAGGAATTACAGGTCAGGATGGATCTTATCTTACAGAATTATTGTTGGATAAAGGATATATCGTTCATGGGATCATGAGGCGATCGAGCTCGTTTAATACATTCAGAATAGACCATATCTACAATAATCGTGAAGTAATAAATAAAACTTTTTTTCTTCATTTCGGTGATTTAACGGATTCAAGCAATCTGAACAGACTAGTGGAGAGAATTCAGCCTGACGAAATTTATAATCTGGGAGCACAATCTCATGTACAGGTATCTTTTGAGGTGCCCGAATATACTGCAGAAGTTGACGGTGTCGGAACTCTTCGTTTTCTTGACGCAATAAAAGAGACAGGCATAAAGACACGTTTTTACCAGGCATCAACTTCTGAGTTGTATGGTAAAGTGCAGGAGATCCCACAGACTGAAACGACTCCGTTTTATCCCAGGAGTCCATATGCTGCGGCAAAATTATATGCATATTGGATTGTAATTAATTACAGAGAGGCTTATAATGTATTTGCGTCAAATGGGATTCTGTTTAATCACGAAAGTGAAAGGAGGGGCAAAACATTTGTCACTCGCAAGATAACCGTTGCCGCTTCAAAAATTATTCTGGGACAACAGGAAAAACTATTTCTTGGCAATCTTGATTCGAAAAGAGACTGGGGTTATGCACCAGAATATGTTGAAGGCATGTGGCGCATACTTCAGGCAGATCAGCCGGATGATTATGTTCTGGCAACAAATGAAACACATACAATTCGCGAATTTGTTGAAGAAACATTCAAAGTGTTGGGCGAAGAAATTATCTGGGCCGGGAAAGGTGTAGATGAAACAGGCAGATTGAAATCATCTGGGAGGGAAGTTGTCAGCATAGATCCGCGCTATTTCAGACCTACAGAAGTAGAACTGCTTATAGGCAATCCCGCCAAAGCATATGAAAAACTCGGGTGGAAACCTAAAACTACCTTTAAAGATTTAGTTAGAATTATGGTTAACTCGGATTTTGAAAAGGCAAAAAAACGCATTGAATAACATGAGGTGCTCTATGAAACTCTGTGTATCTCTGTGTAAGTTCTTCAAAAATTAAAATTATGGATAAAAACTCGAAAATATACATAGCAGGTCACAACGGCATGGTAGGTAGCGCCATTCACAGAAATCTGATGGCAAAAGGATATTCAAATTTTGTATTCACTCCTTTTCCTCCTTATGACCTTACTGATCAGAAAACTGTTGCTGATTTCTTTGAAAAAGAAAAGCCGGAGTATGTTGTTCTCGCTGCAGCAAAAGTGGGTGGTATCCTGTCAAATAACAAATACCGGGCACAATTCATATACGAGAATCTGATGATTCAGAACAACATAATCCACCAGAGTTATGTAAATGGCGTTAAGAAACTGTTGTTTCTCGGAAGTTCCTGTATATATCCCGGAAATTGCCCGCAACCGATAAAAGAGGAATACTTATTAACCGGGGAGCTCGAATATACCAACGAGCCCTATGCCATTGCAAAAATTGCGGGTATTAAGATTTGTGAATCGTATAACGTACAATACGGAACCAATTTTGTTTCTGTAATGCCAACGAACCTTTACGGTCCAAATGATAATTATAACCTTGAAACATCACATGTTCTTCCGGCATTAATCAGAAAAATGTATCTTGGCAAATGTCTGGAAAATAATGATTGGAAATCAATACGGAAAGATTTGAAAAAATACCCTATTGAAGGAGTAAGTGATTCATTCTCGGAATCAGAAATACTTGATAAACTTTCAAAATACGGAGTCCAGATCTCACAAGATACCTCACACCTCACACCTCATACTTCACACCGTGTTTCGATTACACTGTGGGGAACTGGAAGCCCGTATCGAGAATTTTTATATGTTGATGATTTGGCTGATGCCTGCGTTTTTGTAATGCAAAACATAGACTTTGAGGATCTGAAGCCGTCGAAGGGATCTGTTTTAAATACACATATAAATATCGGTACCGGTCAGGATCTGACTATTCAGGAGCTTGCAATGTTAATAAAGGGTACCGTAGGATTCAAAGGGCAGCTTAATTGGGACAGTTCGAAGCCTGATGGTACCTATCGCAAACTGCTTGATGTTTCGAAAATCAATAATCTGGGATGGAAGGAAAAAATAAGTTTGAAAGATGGTATTGAGATGATATACAGAAAATATTCAGAATAGCAGGTGCTGTTTATATTGTGTAACAATTATCATATTCTTTACAGCTGACTAATTGATTTTTTTAGTATCAAATAAAGTCATTGTTCTTTACGAATAGTAAATACTCATCCGGCAGGAATTAATAAATAGTTCAAAATCTCAGTCAGAGTTTCCACATTAAGGATTCTCCAGGAAGAATATGCGGGTTCAATTTTTTATGATTCTTTTTAGCCTGATTGGTCTAAGCCTTAATCTGACAGCTCAAAAGCTAACTGTGGATAACTCTGATTTTTTTTATCAGATTGCTCCGGTGTACGGTTTTAAACAAAGTATACTAAGCCTGACATTTGACGATGGATATATTACACAGTTTACCGTAGCACTTCCACTTTTAAAAGAGAGGAACATTCCTGCAACATTTTACATTATCACTGGCAATATTGACAGCGTGACAAAAAGTATAATCAGCAATAACATTTCAAACGACTATGAGCTCGGATCTCATACTGTTACTCATGCAGATCTGGTCAAAATAGGAATTGAGGATGCCAAAATGGAACTGCTGGATTCACATTCATTTTTGCATAGAAATTTTGGAATGAATGCAGGATTGACTATGAGTTATCCATGGGGTATCTATAATAGTTCAATAAAGCAGATTGTTAAGGGCATATATTTAGCAGCCCGATCGACAGATGTCGGGTATAATTCATTTGACAAGTTTGACAGGTATGCCCTAAAAATGCAAAGTTTTGATAAACGTACCGGAACTTACAGGGCAAATCCCTGGATAGATTTTGCCATTAAGAATCATTTGTGGCTTGTAGAAATGATTCATGGAATTAATAATATAGGTTACTCACCGATCGATTCCAGGGTACTTATCGAGCACCTGGATTATATTGCAAAAGCCAAAGATAAGATCTGGTGCAGCACGATCAGCAATGTAATAAAGTACATGGATGAATCAAATAATACTGAGGTCAAATGCGAATTATGTACAGATTCAGTTTTTCAGTTTCGGATCAACGATTTCCTTGACGACTCAATTTATAACCAACCATTATCTTTTAAGATCAAAGTGCCATCAAGCTGGGACAGTATTACAGTCTCAGATGGTATAAAATTCACCACTGAATACGATAATAAGAGCAAATTCATATTATTTGATGCTCCGCCGGATAACAGGGAAATAACTGTCAGACCGAAATCAATATCTGTCCCGGGAAAAGAATCCGGTATAAGGTTTATTTATATGAGCTCCAATCCTTTTCATGATTACATAAAGTTAACACTGGAAGTATTGGATCAGCAGGATATTGATATTGTACTCTGTGATATAAATGGAAGGTTATTAAGTCATCAGAAAGAGAAAAATGCGATCGGAGTAATTAACCTGAATTTTGATACCTTCGGAGTAAGCACAGGGGTGTATTTTATAAGAGTGAATAGTTCAGGTGGGGGAAAAATAATAAAGAAGGTGGTGAAAATTTAAATTGATGCAAGAACTGTTTCAATCCTTTGTAAGCTTGATTATTAGCGTATTGTAGTATTTGTGAAATCTTTAGATTAAGTCATTTCGCAAACGAAGAAGAAAGATATTTAATTATATTTAAGCTTAATAAAATGAAAGTACTTATCCTGGCTGGTGGATTAGGATCCCGTCTCTCTGAAGAAACTACCATTAAACCAAAGCCGATGGTGGAGATTGGAGGTAAACCAATTTTATGGCATATAATGAAAATTTATTCATTCTATGGATATAATGAATTTATCATTCTTTGCGGATACAAGGGATATCTGATTAAAGAGTATTTTGCCCATTACTTTCTTCATATGGCCGATATGACAATTGATATGACATCCAATACAATAGAGCACCATAATAATCAAGCTGAACCCTGGAAAGTAACCTTAATTGATACGGGCTTGGGAACCATGACGGGAGGAAGAATAAAACGTGGTCAAAAATATGTTGGGAACGAACCATTTATGTTGACATATGGCGATGGAGTGGCAGATATCAATTTAAATGAGCTACTGGCATTTCATAAGAATCATAGGAAGATTATAACCATGACATCTGTACTGCCTGATGGAAAATTTGGTGCAATAAGCATTGATAATTCGAATATGGTTACCAGTTTTCAGGAAAAACCTAAAGGAGATGGCTCCTGGATAAACGGTGGATTCTTTGTATGTGAGCCTGAAGTTTTTGATTATATTAAAGACGACAGCACAGTTTTCGAGAGGGAACCTCTTGAAAACATGGCACATAATGAACAGTTGTTCACATTTAAACATCATGGATTCTGGAAACCAATGGACACTCAACGTGATAAGAACCTTCTGGACGAACTTATTGAAAAAAATAAAGCACCATGGATCAAATGGTAGAAAACTTATTTGACGGATTCTATAAGGGACGAAAAGTTTTCATAACCGGCCATACCGGATTCAAAGGTTCCTGGTTATCGATTCTTCTAAGCAGGCTTGGAGCAGATATATATGGTTATTCTTTAGATCCTCCGACTAAACCTAGTTTATATGAATTAGCAGGTGTTGATAGCCTTTTATCTTCAACGATTGGAGATATCAGGGATTATGGTCTACTGCTAAATACATTAAAAGAGGTTAAACCGGAGGTTATTATCCATATGGCAGCCCAGCCGCTGGTAAAAGAGTCATACAGGAATCCACGCGAAACCTATGAAATTAATGTTATGGGGACTGTCAATTTGCTCGATGCTGTAAGACAAATCCATGGTGTCAGGGCCATTCTTAATGTTACGTCTGATAAATGTTACGAAAACAAAGAGTGGCACTGGGGGTATCGTGAGAATGAGCCAATTGGCGGACATGATCCATATTCAAACTCAAAAGGCTGTTCTGAATTAGTGACATCATCATTTAGAAATTCTTTTTACAATCCAAAAAACTATTCTAATCATGGTGTAGCTTTGGCTACCGGACGTGCCGGAAATGTACTGGGAGGTGGCGATTGGGCTGAAGATCGCCTCGTACCAGATTTTATCCGGGCAATTATGCGAGGAGAGAAATTGAAAATAAGGAGTCCTTATGCTATTCGTCCTTGGCAGCATGTACTGGAGCCCCTCTGGGGCTATCTGTTACTATGCGAAAGGCTCTGTTCAAGGGGGCCTGATTTTGCCGATGCCTGGAACTTTGGTGCAGATGATAAAGATTCTAAAAATGTAGAATGGATAACTCATAGAATTTGTGAGTTATGGGGGAACAATGCTGCCTATGAGATTGACAAAGCACCCCAGCCACATGAAGCCAGTTATCTGAAGTTGGATTGTTCAAAAGCAAAAACATTTTTAGGATGGTATCCGCGGTGGAATATTGAAACTACACTAAATATGCTTGTGAAATGGTACAAAGGATATCAAAGTAATACTGATTTGAGGTTGATTTGTTTAAATCAGATTGAGCAATATTTTTTTGGGGAAAATAATCAGGAATAAATCTATTTTAAAATATGAGTGACTTTAAAACAATCAGGAAGGATATTATTTCAAAAACTATTGAGTATTACAATGCAAAATTTGCAAAAACTGATTTTGTTCCCGGAAAATCCAGAATAAATTATGCGGGAAGAGTATTTGATCAGGCAGAACTGGTCAATGCTGTGGAAGCTTCACTGGATTTCTGGCTAACAGAGGGCAGATTCTCAGAATCTTTTACTGAAAAGATCAGTGAGTTTCTGGGAGTTGAACATGTGCTTCTCACTAATTCCGGGTCTTCTGCCAACCTGCTTGCCTTTTCTGCATTAACATCGGAAAAACTTGGAGAGAAAAGACTTAGACCAGGTGATGAAGTAATTTCTGTGGCTGCAGGATTCCCCGCAACCGTGACTCCAATTATTCAACATGGTCTGATTCCGGTATTTGTAGATGTGACAATTCCTACCTATAACATTGATGTAGAGATGATGCGTAAAGCAATTTCTTCAAAAACCCGTTGTATTTTTATTGCTCACACACTTGGTAATCCGTTTAATATTTCAGCAGTATTGAAATTGGCAAGCGAATTCAATTTATGGGTCATTGAAGACAATTGTGATGCTTTTGGCAGTGAGTATCAGGGAAAAAAGACAGGTACTTTCGGTCATATTTCAACCATCTCATTTTACCCAGCTCATCACATTACAACAGGTGAGGGAGGGGCAATTTGTACTAATGATTCACAATTGGCAGGAATTGTCCGTGCTTTTCGTGATTGGGGGCGGGATTGTTATTGCACCGGTGGTGAAAACAATACATGTGGTAAGCGTTTCTCTCAACAGTTTGGAAATCTGCCCTTGGGCTTCGATCATAAATATGTTTATTCAGAAATTGGATATAATCTGAAAATGACCGACATTCAAGCGGCAATAGGATCGGCCCAGATCGATAAACTGCCAGAATTCTGCAATGCAAGAAAAGAAAACTTTAAGGAGTGGAGCAGGATTTTCTCTAAATATCCCGGTCATTTTATTCTTCCGGAAGCGACTGAAAATTCTGACCCTGCATGGTTTGCTTTCATAGTGACATTAAAAGAAGAAACCCGGCTAAAAAGAGATGATATTACACGTCACTTTGATGCTAATTTTATAGAAACCCGAAATCTTTTTGCAGGTAATTTAACAAAACAACCGGGTTTTATAAATCAGAAATTTAAAATTGCTGATAATTTGCACAATACTGATTACATTATGAATAATACATTTTTTCTCGGTACTTATCCCGGATTAGAAAAAGAAATGTTTGATTTTGTAGAAAAAATCTTACAAGCATATATGATGGGTATCAGTTAATATAGACTGGTATTCATTTAATATTCTCCAGATGCAAGTCAAAAAATACCGATCTGAATTAGTTTCAATCCAAAATCCATTAGCGGGAATCATCAGATTAGAATTTAAATCTTTAGATGGAAAATTTAGATATCATCCGGGTCAATTTCTGCATATTGCTATTGATCCTGATTATGATGGAATTGGTCAATGGCCTGAATCTCGCTGCTTTTCAATGCAAAGCAATCCGGATGAAGAAAATATAGGAATTACCTTCGCAGTAAAAGGAAGGTTTACACAGCTTATGAAAGACAACCTGAAATTAGGATCTGAAGTCTGGCTTAAGCTGCCATATGGTGACCTTTTTACACAACATCATAATAAAGTGAATACTGTTTTTATTGCAGGTGGAACAGGTATTACCCCATTTTTATCTCTGTTCACTCACGATTCTTTCAGGAAGTATACTAATCCTCGTATCTATCTGGGATTTCGTTCGAAAGCATTTAATATTTATGTTGAAGAGTTAAGAAATGTGAAAAGGTGTGAGCAAAAAATATTCTATCAGAATGACGAGGGTCCTATTGATATCAACCAAATATTTTCTGAGAATGGAACAGGAAGTGATTATTTTATTTCAGGTCCGCCATTGATGATAAAAAACTTCAAACAAAGCCTTTCTGAGAGTGGACTGTCGGCTAGCCAAATATTAACAGATGACTGGGAATAAAATTATTCTTGAAGATTTAGAACAAATAATTGGTTCCAACCTGAATTGGTCAGTTTTTACAGGTAAGACCGTACTGATTACAGGTGCTAATGGCTTTTTGCCGGCCTATATGGTTGAGACATTACTATTTCTTGAATATCAAGGTATTATAAAAAATGTGAGGGTTCTTGCTCTGGTCAGAAATATTGAGAAAGCAAGGACACGATTTAAGTATTATTTGAATAATCAAAATCTGGAATTTATTCTTCAGGATGTGTGTGATCCAATATATATCGAAGAGAAAATTGATTTTATCATTCATGCTGCCAGCCAGGCAAGCCCAAAATATTATGGAATAGATCCTGTCGGGACCCTCTCTGCTAATATTTTGGGTACAATTAATATGATGAAACTGGCACAAACTCATTCTATTGAATCATTCTTATATTTCAGCTCAAGTGAGGTATATGGTAATCTTGAGAATTCTAAAATTCCTACTACTGAAGTAGACTACGGATACCTGGATCCTACAAATATCCGATCATGTTATGCTGAAGGCAAGCGGATGGGAGAAACAATTTGCGTTTCCTGGTTGCATCAGTTTGGAATTCCCTCAAAAATTATAAGACCCTTTCATACCTATGGCCCTTGTATGGCACTCGATGATGGACGTGTTTATGCTGATTTTATTGCCGATATCGTACTTAACAGGAATATAGTTATGAAGAGCGATGGTAAGGCAAGAAGAACATTCTGCTACTTATCAGATGCAACAATTGCTTCTTTTATGATTCTGCTTAATGGTAAAAATGGGGAGGCGTATAATGTAGGTAACTCTGATTGTGAAATCAGCGTAATTCAACTGGCCCGAAAGCTGGTAAAATTATTCCCCGAAAGAAAACTTAAAGTAGTAGTAAACGAAATCCAAAATTCAGGCTATCTAAAAAGCAAAGTATTAAGAAATTGTCCCGACTTATCCAAAATTAAAAAGTTGGGATGGATCCCTACTGTTAATATTGACAATGGATTTCACAGAACCGTTTTGAGTTACATAAATTGAATGCTCAATTTCTGATCATTTCATTCTGCTTTACAAGAAAATGGCAGTAACATTAGCTTACCTAAGTAATCATGAATTCATATCATAATTATGATAAATACAATTGAAGTTGCAAAAGAAATTAGAAGATTAAGCTTGAAAATGGTGTATGAAGCAAGAGCTTCACATATCGCCGGAGCTTTGTCGATGGCTGATATTTTGGCCGTTCTTTACAGTGACTTTATCAAAATAGACCATGCAATTCCAGATAATCCTGATCGTGACAGATTTCTGCTTTCAAAAGGACATGCATGTACCGGCTTATATGCAATTCTGGCAATAAAAGGCTTTTTCCCAATTGATGAATTATCAAATTATGGAAAAGATGGGAGTCTTTTTATCTCCCACACTAACCATTTGATTCCTGGTGTAGAGATTTCTGCTGGTAGCTTAGGGCACGCCCTCCCTGTCAGTTGTGGTCTTGCATTGGCAGCCAAACGAAAAAAGGCAGGGTGGAAAACCTTCTGCTTAATAAGCGATGGTGAATTGGATGAAGGATCTAACTGGGAATCAATACTTTTAGCGCCACAGTTGAAATTGGATAATCTTACACTCATAGTAGATTATAATAAAATTCAAAGTCTTGGATTTGTGAAAGATGTAATTGACTTAAATTCTTTAAATGAAAAATTTAAAGCATTCCGATGGGAAACATTTGAAGTAGATGGTCACGATCATGAGGCGCTCAAACGTGTTTTTAAGAACTCCCAGGATCAGAATAATAAACCAAAAGTAATTATTGCTCATACTATTAAAGGGAAAGGAATTTCCTTTATGGAAGACAAATTGCTATGGCATTATAAGTCACCAACTAAAGATCAATTCTACTCAGCCATAAATGAAATTAATAATTTATGAGAACTGCATTTATCACTCAACTAATAGAAGAAGCTAAAATAAACGAAAAGATTTTTTTGTTAGTTGGCGATCTTGGATTTAGTGTCGTAGAACCTTATTCCGAGTTATTTCCTGACAGATATCTTAATGTAGGTATAGCAGAACAGAACATGGCAGGAATAGCTTCAGGTCTGGCTATGGAAGGATACTGCGTATTTATTTATTCAATAGGCAATTTCCCAACTTTACGATGCATGGAGCAAATCAGGTATGATATCTGTTACCATAATCTTAATGTCAAAATTGTTGCTGTTGGAGGCGGTTTTGCCTATGGACCACTGGGACCATCACATCATGCCACAGAGGAAATTGGGATGCTTCGTACTATTCCTAATTTAGTAGTAAGTGCACCAGGCGACCCTGTTGAGGCAAAAGCCGTTACTACTTTTGCAGTAAATATGGCTGGCCCTTTTTATATACGCATTGGAAAAGCGGGTGAACCAATCGTGCATAAGGAAAAAATAGATATGAAACTATCATTGGGAGAAATTCTCAAGGTTAGAAATAGTGGAGACACTGCTGTATTTTCTACCGGAGCTATGCTAAAATATGTCGTTGATTTTGTAGAACAAAATAATATTTCAGCTTCAATATTTAGTTTCCCATTTATAAAACCTATTAATAAAAAATCTTTAGCCGATATTTTCAATTCATATAAGAGAATTATTACGATTGAAGAACATCAGGCACAGGGTGGATTTGGCAGCGCTATTCTTGAAATCCTGAATGATCTTAAAGAGGAAAAAATGATTTCCCAACAACCTTCTGTAAAAAGACTGGCAATCCCCGACAAATTTTATTCAGTTGCCGGTTCACAAAATTATCTTAGAAGTCTGGCTGGTTTGGAATTACATAAAGAATTTTTTATTTAACACGTCCGTACTAATCACTGAAAGGTTTTTCACAAATTATGCAATCCAGGCTTTGCTGCAGGGAAATAAAGAATGAGGAACGGCAGAAATGTTTACTATTGTATATTTGATGAAAGATCTTATAAAAAGCATTGCATCTAAGATTGGAATTGACAAGGCCATTGTGTTCACTGCTTCTTCCAGTATTTTTGGAGCATTCGGAAGTATCATTTCCGTAATATTAGTAGTAAAGTGTTTATCAAGTGTGGAACAAGGGTTTTACTATACTTTCGGAAGTATCGTCGCAATTCAGATATTCTTTGAACTGGGATTAAATGGTATAATTACTCAATATGTGGCGCATGAGGCATCTAACCTGCAATGGGAGAACACTAGTTCATTAAATGGTGAAACAAAGTATTTATCAAGGTTATCATCACTGTTGCATTTTAGTGTAAAATGGTATCTTAGTTTTGCTGTTCTGCTGGTAATCTCGTTAATGGTGATTGGTACTGTTTTTTTTACCAGGTATGATACAACCAATGGAGCCGTCAGCTGGTTTGTTCCATGGATTATTCTTGCTATTGGAACCAGTTGTAATTTAATCATTTCACCAATTTTAGCATTTTTAATAGGGTTAGGGAAAGTTAAAGAAATTGCGAAAATTCAACTTATACAACAGGTTTTTAGATTATCATTTGTTTGGGTAAGCCTGATTTTTGGAGCAAAAATGTTTGTTCTTGGAATAAGTAGTTTTATTGGAGCATTAGTTGTGATTATAATTATTTCAGCCAGATATCTGAAGTTATTGAAAAATATCTGGGCTACAATAATAGTTGAAAAGGTTAATTATCGTAAAGAGATTTTTCCATATCAATGGAAAATTGCTTTGAGTTGGATAAGCGGGTATTTTATATTCCAGCTTTTTAACCCTGTATTATTTGCAACTGAGGGTCCTGTAGTTGCAGGCCAGATGGGGATGACACTTGCAGCTTTAAATGGAATATTGTCTCTTTCATTGGGATGGATGACCACCAAAATACCATTATTCTCAGGATTAATTGCTCAGAAGGAATTTAATAGGTTAGATAATGTTTTTACAAGAACTCTGAAACAATCTGCTTTAATTAATATTGCGGCATTACTGCTTTTAGCTTTTTTTATATTTATAATCAGGTATTATAATTTAGAGCTAAGCGGAAAGGCACTTGGCAATCGTTTTCTGACTTATATCCCTATGACATTAATGATGGTTCCTATATTTCTTAATCAGCTCATTGCCTCATGGGCAACTTATCTCAGGTGCCATAAAAAAGAGCCATTTTTAGTTTTTTCGATTTCAGGCGGAATCGCATGTTCATTATCAACTATTTTGCTTGGTAAATATTTTGGAGTCATCGGAATCACATTAGGATATTGCCTGATTACTATTTGTCTTGTACCATGGGCATATTTTATCTTTAAAACCAAAAGAGCAGAATGGCACGAACCAGTTCTGATCAGTTAGACCTCTATTAAACTTATAAAGTTGGGGAATAAAATTATATAAACTTTTTAAGTACTAAGATTTTAGGCATGAATTTAAAATAAATGGGGAATAATATAATTCTATCTATCTGCATACCTACGTTTAACAGATCTGATTATCTTGAATCAACAATTCTATCGATAGTTAACCAGGCCAGATTTCAGCAAACAAGTGATGTGGAAATTATTATTTCCGATAATTTTTCCAATGATGATACCAGCAAAATCTCGTTGGGGTTTGTTGAAAAATATGGTGAAAAAGTCAGATATTACAGAAATGATAAAAACATTGCAGATGCTAATTTTGAAAAGGTACTATCCTATGGAAAAGGGTTGTTTCTTAAACTGAACAATGATACTTTAAAACATCAAGACGGCTCACTTGATAATCTACTGCAAACAATTACTGAAAATAAGGAAACCCGGAATATTTTGTTTTTTTCAAATGGCGCACTCAACATTGATCATACCATTATTTGTGATGATTTGAATTCATTTGTTAAAAATGTATCGTTTTTTTCAACCTGGATCGGAGCATTTGGTATTTGGAGATACGATTTCGAACACATAAAAGATTTCAGTCGTTTTTCAAATAATCAATTAGTTCAAACAGATGTTCTTTTTAGACTTTTTCAGTATAAAAAACCTGCTATAATAAATAACAAAGAGTTATTTATATCAATACGCCCAAACACTAAAGGAGGATATGATTTAATAAGAGTATTTCTAGACAACTATATTTTCTTGCTTAACGAACAAATTAAGATTGGATTGTTAACAAAGAAAATTGTTAAAAATGAAAAGAAAAAATTGTTACTCAATCATATATGTTATTATATGGTGAATACAAAATTAAATCCCGAACAATATACTTTTTTACATAATGATTTTTTTAAGAAAATATTTAGACACTATAAAAATAATATATTGACATTATTTCTCTTTATGCTTAAATACAATACATTACTCATGAGATCTTATTTTAAAAAAGAAAAATAAACTATGAAAAAAAAATCTGTTTTAGGTTTTACGAATTTTTTATCTTTTCTATATTCTTTTAAACTACATCTTTATATTAAAAATGAAACAATTAAAATTCATTCAAGGTCTGTTTCAAAGCTTTTTAAATTTTGTGGTACAAATCCTCATATAGAGTATCCATTAGTCTTAAATGGAGCAAAATACATCACAATAGGAGATAATTTTATTAGCAATGCAAGGTTGAGATTGGATGCTTTTATGTTCGAGGGCAAAGAACCTAAAATTATAATAGGCAATAATGTGAATATAAATTTTGATTGCCATATCGGGGCCATCAATGAAATAAGAATCGGTGATAATGTATTGATTGCCAGTAAGGTATTTATATCTGATCATTCACATGGCGACACTAGTACAGAACATATGAATATTGCTCCATTAAAGAGGCCGGTTGTTTCAACCGGACCTATTATAATCAACAACAATGTCTGGATAGGTGAAGGAGCATCAATTTTAGCGAATATAACAATTGGTGAAAGTGCAATAGTCGGTACTAATGCCGTTGTGACAAAAGATGTACCTCCTTTTGCTGTAGTTGGAGGTGTCCCGGCAAAAATATTAAAGCATAATAAAAAATAAGCTTCGTAAATCGTATGGATAAATTCATTAGAATATTAACCTTATTTCATAACTGAAGTGTCTATAGCGGGAGTTATAGTTTTATATAATCCAGACAATAGCGTCTGGAATAATATCAATACCTATTTAAGTGAAGTTAATGTATTATATGCTGTAGATAATTCTGATGTTCTTAATATTGAATTAGTCGATCTTTTAAAGAATAATCCAAAAATAAAATATTCAAACAATGGCAGAAACCTGGGAATTGCTTCAGCATTGAATGTTGGAGCTAAATTAGCTTTAGAAAAAAATTATGAATGGTTACTTACCATGGATCAGGATTCCAGTTTCATCGACAATTCTTATTTCAAAATATTTGATGAACATGAAAATAAAGATCGTCTTGCGTTATTTAGTCCAACTCATGTTCAATCAAAAAATGGTATTGAAGGAAATGTAAAAAAATCATTTGTCTCTATTGTAATGACATCCGGGAATGTTTTAAATCTTAATGCATTTTCTATTATCGGAGGTTTTAATGAAAAACTTTTCATCGATGAAATTGATCATGATTATTGTTTGAGAGCTATATTGAAAGGCTATAATATCATTCAATGTAACATTGAACTTAAGCATAAGCTCGGAAATCCTGTTTACAAAAATGGTCGGGAAATTACTATTCACAACAACTCAAGAATTTACTATATAACCAGAAATAATTTATATATCTGGAAGAAATATAGCCTTAAATTTCCAACTCTGGTCCTCAAACGAATTCGTTGGTATTTCGAATATGCATATAATAATTTGTATTATTCAAAAAATAAAACTACAACATTGAATTACATGTTTAAGGGAATTTCTCATTTTATAAGAGGAAGATATGGTCAATTGTAAGATATCTGTTGCAATAGCTTCTTATAATGGAGGTGAGTATCTTAAAGATCAACTGGAATCGATTTATGCACAATCATTATTACCCGATGAGATTGTTATTTGTGATGATTGTTCGGTAGATAATACTATAGATATATTAGTTCATTATAAAGAAAAACATGGCTTAAAATATTTTATTAACGATAAAAACCTCGGGTTTGTTAAAAACTTTGAAAAAGCTATAAGTTTATGTTCAGGTGAATATATTGCATTGTCGGACCAGGATGATGTGTGGATGTCCGGTAAAATTGAAGCACTTTACAACGGGATGGTGACTGAAGAAAATAAAAACCCTGACTTACCAATTCTTGTTCACCACGATGTTTTTGTCGTCGATGAAAATTTAAAGAACACCCGCACCCGGTTTATTAATAGCAAAGGAAGTAGTTCAGGTTTGAAAAACTTATTATTTGGTAATCCAAAAGTTCAGGGGGCCTCGATAATGATGAACCGAGCTTTAAAGGAAATATGTTTCCCACTGCCTGACAGCGTACCTCTTCATGATTTGTATATTTCATTTGTCACAGAATGCTTCGGAGTGAGGAGATATATCTCTGAACCCTTGTCACTTTATCGTCAACACACTAATAATCAAATCGGAATAAATTCATTTTCTGTCTTAAAAAGAGTAAGGAATTATTTCAAAAAACAAATCGTTATTGCAGATGAAAGTGAGAAAATAACTTTGTTAATCTTTGAGAATAAATTTAAGGAAAAGCTTTGTGACTCAGACAAAGAAATAATAAGAGACTATTTTCAAGTAGTTGACAAAGAAATCAGTCTTACTTTTAAAATATCCAAGGTTTTAAAGAATGGATTCAATAGTAACGGTTCGGTATTTAAATTGATTTTGAAAATTGCAAATAGCAATTCAAAAAGAATGGTATGAGGAAATATTTAGCCACATCTGATAAAATATTATCTTTCACACTGTCAGTATTCGTTTTTATATTGTTAGTTGATCCCACTAATTCAATATTAAAATTAAAGAATATTGTTTTTGTAGTTTTTGTAGCATTAAGTGCCTTGCATTATCCAAAAGTTAAGATTTACGCAGTGCTGATTATAGTGGCCGTATATTTTATTATTGTTATATCTTTTATTTCAGGATATGTAGCTGTTTACCAGTTTGATTATTCTTTTACCCTAGGTATCTTAAAAGGTTTTAGTTCATTAATACTTCTGTTTTGGATCGATAAATACCGAATTATTGACAAACTGACTTTCCCTTCACTTGTCATTTGCGTTATAGTAATTTATACTTCAATTGTTTTTTTCTATAAACCATACTTATTCAATGCTTTATATACTTTTTTCATAAAGCATGATACTACAATGATGACTGGTAGGCGCTCATTTTTAGGAAGAGAGTTTGTGTCTTTTTTTTATAAGTCTCTTCCTGTTTTAATAGTCCCGGCGTCGATATATACTTATAAATGTGTTAATGGGCAAGGTGCAGGCAGAAAGTATTTTATAATGATGTCATTGTTGCTTATAACACTTTTTTTGGGAGGCACCAGGGCATGTATGTTAGCGGTCGTTTTAATTTTTGCATTCAATCTTTTACTAAGGTTATCGCATTCTGATGTTGGTAAATTACTACTCATCCCGATCTTTGTGACGTTTTTATTAGTATTTAGTGTTTTGATTTTTTCATTAATATCAGAAAAAAGTGAAGCCTCAAATAAAGTTAAATTTGCGAATCTCGATTCATATTCAGAACTGCTGATAAAACATCCCACCATTCTTTTATCAGGGCAGGGAGCCGGCAGTATATTTTATTCCAAAGGCAGGCGTTCGATGGTAGTACAAACTGAATGGAGTTATCTCGAAATTCTAAGGATGTTTGGAATAATCGGTGCCGCTGTCATTATCATTCTGTTTTTTTACCCTCTTTTTCTAATATATAAAAAAAGGAAAATACTGGAGTTGTGGATTCCTGTGTTTGTAGGTTACATGTTTTATCTTTTTGTTGGTGGCACTAATCCACTCTTGCTGGGATCGACAGGTATGCTTGTATTGTTATCTGCGTATTCTTACGCATTGAATCCATCTTATGAGATGAAGGAATGTTAACAGACAAAGTATCAATTCTTCTCTCCACATATAACAGTGAAGCCTTTTTACAGGACCAAATAAACTCTGTTTTAACACAAACAATTAAAGATTGGGTATTATATATCAGAGACGACGGATCAACAGATAATACCATTTCTATTATTGATAATTATTGTAAACAGTATGATAACATTGTTTTTTGCAGAGATGGATTATCAAATTTAGGCGCAAAGAATAGCTTCATGACACTGCTATCTCAGGTGGATTCAACTTATTACATGTTTTGCGATCATGATGATGTGTGGTTGCCATTTAAGATTGAAAAAACTCTTAACAAAATGATAGAAACTGAATCTATTAATCCACTTAAACCTATCCTGATTTTTACTGATTTGAAGATTGTTGATGATAAACTGAACATATTGGATAATTCAATGTGGAGATATCAGAAAACGAACCCTAATCATTCCAAAGATGTTTATTTATTGTCAATTTCAAACCCGGTAACAGGTTGTACAATAATGATTAACCAGAGGGCAAAGGAGATATCTTTACCTATGTCGTCAAAATCTTTGATGCATGATCTATGGATTGCTTTGAAGGTTTCACATTATGGTTTTGTGGATTTTATTGATGAACCTACAGTTCTGTACAGGCAACATGGTAATAATGTAATCGGGGCGAAAAGAACAAATATTAAGTACTATTATTTCAGACTGGCTCAATTACCTGGAGTAATGAGAGATAATATTAAACTAAACCAAATGATAAATTCTCTCGGTTTCAGAATAAATCATTTTAAGCGTTTACTTTTAAAAATGAAGATAGTAACGGAAAAACTATTTCTTGTATGAAAGTAACAATATGTATTTCAACTTTTAATGGCCAGTTATTCTTTGATGAACAGATCGAGAGTATTTTAAATCAAACGTATAGAAATTTTGATATACTTATTCGCGACGATGGGTCGACCGATTTTGATTTTATTGAAAAATTGAAAAGATACGAAAAACAATATAAACAGGTAAAATTATTACTAAAAGAGAATATAGGAGTAAGCAGAAGTTTTTTTGAATTATTGAACACATGTCCATTAAACTCTGATCTGGTTATTTTAGCTGATCAGGATGATGTATGGCTACAATCAAGAATAGAAAATACAGTTAAATTCATTGAATATCAAAACACTCATTCTCCATTATTATGCTCCTGCGGTTTTGAATATGTCGATGAAGATCTCAATTTTATCAGCCGCTCGCCAATTTATAAACACATTGGATTCACTAATGCCCTGGTTCAAAATCTCATACCTGGGTGCACAATTTGCATAAATAATGCCGCCTTAAAAATTCTTCAGTTGTATACTCCTAAAAAAGCAGTAATTCACGATTGGTGGATGTATCTGGCTATATCAGCAACTGGTAAAGTATTTCAGGAATCTAATGTCTCTGTTAAATACAGACAGCATCGTTTTAATGTATTAGGCGGAACAACTTCGTTCATTGAAAAAAATCAAAGAAGGTTAAAGCGTAAGCTAAACACTTTGATCTATAAAGTGTATGATCAGGTTCAGGAGTTTAAATCTAATTATCAGGATCTGATATCAGATGTAAATAAAAATAAGATTGAACGATTTTTAAAATCGGCTGATGATTTTTCTTCAAAATTTTTTTTCTTGTTTGATTTTAAAACAGTTAGAAGGGAAAAATTGCTGGACAATTTATTATTAAAAATTGTGATTATATTTTCAGGAAGTAAAAAATCTAATACTTAGTTTGTGAAAGTCGCTATAACCGGGGCAACTGGTTTTATTGGAAGAGAATTAGTTTTTAAGCATTTGGAATGCGGTAATTCAGTTAAAATCCTTACACGCAAAAATAAGGATCAATTAACTTTTCCAGTTGAGGTGCAGGTTGTAAATGGCGATTTATCTGACGCTGGTGATTCTTTACCTTCCTTTGTAAAAGGTGTTGATGTTCTTTATCACTGTGCTGCCGAAATTCTTGATGAATCAAAAATGTTTAAGATAAATGTAATTGGCACACAGAATCTGGTCAATGCGTCCACTGGTATTATTAAACACTGGGTCCAACTTAGCAGCACAGGTGTCTATGGGAAAATTAAAAGTGGACTTATTACGGAAAGAATTCATCCTTATCCTTACAATAATTATGAAATTACCAAGTTAAAATCTGATGAAATTGTAGAAAAAGCAGGCTTGGATAATAAGTTTACTTATACAATATTGAGACCATCCAATGTTTTTGGAAAAGGAATGAAAAACCAATCGCTTCTGCAAATGATAAAAATAATTGACAAAGGATTTTTTGCATTTATAGGGAAGGAAGGAGCATCAGCAAATTTTATTCCGGTTGAGAATGTTGTAACTGCGTTAGTATTATGTGGTCAAGCTCAAAATGCCAAAGGGAAAACTTATATTCTTTCTGACCGGGTTACGATTGAACTCTTTGTTTCTACTATATGCAATGCTCTGAATAAACCGATTCCTAAAATCAGATTATCAAAATATCTGGTAAAATTATTCACTGCTGTTGGACAATATATTCCACATTACCCGTTAACCAGCAGCCGTATCGAAGCTCTCACAAACTCTCATGTTTATAGCCCAGAGCTGATCATGAACGAATTAAATTATCATCATGATCTAACATTGGAAGAAGGAATCTTTAAATTGGTGCAATACTATAAAAGCATGAAAAAATTCTAATTATTGATAGCAAATGTCTAGAAATAAAATTGCTATAATAACTTCAAGTCCCAGTACTGTATTCGTTTTTTTACAAAATCATATAAAGTATTTGTCGTCAGAATTTGATGTATATGTGATTTCGAATATTCATGGCGAGAATGAACAGGCAAACCTCAAGATAGTTATAGATCAAAATGTTTATAAACAAGTAGAAAAAAATGCAGTTTTCATTCATGTCGCGATTGTAAGAAGAATTTCAATCTTTCACGATATAAAAACAATCATTTCACTATTTAAAATCTTTAGAGGACACGAATTCAGTTCCGTTCATTCAATTACTTCAAAAGTTGGAATATTGGTTATGATTTCAGCATTCCTGTCAGGTATCAATAACCGGTTTCATACTTATACCGGACAGGTTTGGGCAAATATGACAGGAATAAAGCGTTTCTTTTTTAAGCTATTAGACAAAATAATCGGAGTTTTATGCACAAGTTGCTTTGCAGACAGCAAATCGCAAATGTATTTTTTGGTGCAGGAGAAAGTTGTAAGCAAAAAGAAAATATCTGTATTAGGCGAGGGTTCCATCAGCGGGGTTGATCTGAACCGTTTCCACCCTGATAAAAATATTCGCAACAAAATGAGAGAGAAATTATCCATACATGATGATGAAATTGTTTTCCTGCTTTTATGCAGATTGACAAAAGACAAAGGAGTTATTGACTTAGCTAAGGCGTTTTCACAGATTGTCAAAGAGCTGAATTGTACTCTGCTTATTGTTGGACCTGATGAAGAAAACATAAAAGGTGAGATAAAATTAATTATAGGATTTGAATATTCTCAAAAACTTATATTTCAGGGATTTACAGAATGTCATGAAAGATTCTTAAATACTTCGGATATTCTTTGTTTGCCCAGTTACAGGGAAGGATTTGGAACGGTTATTATTGATGCTGCTGCTACAGGGATACCTTCAATAGGTTCTGATATTTATGGAATAAGAGATGCTATCGATGATGGATCAACCGGTATTCTTCATAAACCCGGAGATATTGCTTCAATATATACTTCAATGCACAGACTGGCAACTGATAAATTATTACGGGAACAGATGGGAGAAGCAGCTCTAAAACGAGTTAGAAACAGTTTTACAATGGAAGAAATCTCAAAAGCATGGTTAACTGAGTACAATGAAAAAGTCGGAATTAAGAGATAAGAAGTCTTTGAAAATTTATGGGATATACATAAAACCGGTATTTGATATCGTTCTTGCATTTTTATTAAGTTTATTATTACTGCCCATAATATTTATAATTTGGTTCATAGTTTACATTAAGTTTGGTAGTCCTGTTCTGTATTATCAAAGTAGGCCTGGTAAAAATGGAAAATTATTTAGTATTTATAAATTCCGGACAATGACAAATGAGAAGAATTCAGAGGGTATCTTGTTATCCGATAGTGAAAGACTCACAATTTTTGGTCAATTTTTACGTAAAACAAGTCTGGATGAAATTCCGCAATTATTTAATGTCATAAAAGGGGATTTAAGCTTTGTAGGACCAAGACCTTTGTTGGTTGAATATTTACCGCTTTACAACGATTTGCAAAAAAAAAGGCATAATCTTAAACCTGGAATTACCGGTTGGGCTCAAGTTAATGGAAGAAATGCAATAACATGGGAAGACAAATTCAGACTTGATATATATTATATTGAAAATGTATCCTTTGTATTGGATATGAGAATACTTTTCAAAACATTTCTAAGAGTTATAAAAAGATCTGATATTAATAATGTACATGGCGAAACAATGGAAAAGTTTAAAGGAAATAAATGAATATTCTTATTTCATCAGCAGGCAGGAGGGTTTCCCTCGTCAGGGCTTTTAAAAAAGAGCTGAATAAATGCTTCGCGGATAGTAAAGTTCTAACAGTTGATTATAAACCTGAATTATCTCCTGCTTGCCGTGATTCGGATGGTTATTTTCAGGTCCCCAGGGTTACGGACCCGCTATATGTGAGCAAAATAATTGAAATTTGTACTGCAAACAATATAAAAATAGTAATTCCTACTATAGATATTGAATTAATCATGCTTGCAGAAAATATTGCCACATTAAAAGAAAAAGGTATCATTCCTATTATTTCTTCAATCGATGTCATTTCTATGTGCAGAGATAAAAGAAAAACACATGAGTACTTCGATTCCATAGGATTTCCAAGAGCTATGGATATTGATCCTGAAAATCCGCATTTTCCGATTTTTGTAAAACCTTTTGATGGGAGCAGTAGCATCGGAGTAAATACCATTGAGAACAAAAGTCAGCTTAGTGACTCATTAATTAACAATAGACAAATGATGTTTCTGGAATATTTAAGTCCGAAACTATATGTTGAGTTTACGATAGATTTATACTTTGATAAAAACCATTATTTAAAATGTGCAGTCCCGAGAGAAAGAATTGAGATCAGAACCGGAGAAGTAAGCAAAGGTGTAACAAGAAAAACTGACTTGTATAAACTTGTTTGTTCTAAGTTCTCATACTGTCCTGGCTTTATTGGATGTATAACATTACAGGTTTTTAAAAACAGGTTATCCGACGAAATATTTGGAATTGAAATAAATCCACGGTTTGGTGGAGGTTATCCTCTATCATATTTGGCAAAAGCAAATTTTCCTGAAATGATTATAAAGGAATACTTATTTAACGAAGAAATCCCGTTTTTTGATAATTGGGTCGAAAACTTGCTTATGTTACGTTTTGATGATGAAATTCTGGTTTATGATTATAAAGGCGACAAATAGAACATGTTTTGTATTTGATCTGGATGATACACTTTATCATGAGATAGATTTTTTAAAATCTGCTTTTACATTCATTGCCAGAGATTTAGAACCTGACTCTCATTTCCATCTATTCGAAGAAATGTTATATATATTCAAAACGGGCGGTAACGCTTTTGAATACGTCATAAATAGATTCCCCGATAAGAACTTAAGAGTAGATACGCTCCTCGATACTTATAGAAGTCATATTCCTCAAATATCATTGAAGGAGGGAGTATTGAAAATGTTAATCAGCATCAAAGAAAAGAGCGGAAGAACGGGTATAATAACAAATGGAAGAAAAATTACCCAGCATAATAAAATTAAGGCACTCGGATTAGATAAGTTAATTGATGAAATTATTATTTCAGAGGAATTTGGGGTCGGAAAACCTGATGAAGCTGTTTATAAATATTTCCAAAAAAATGATTCTCAGGGTCAATTTTACTATTTTGGAGACAACTTTAAGATTGATTTTTTAGCACCCAAAAAGCTGCATTGGTGCTGTATTGGTGTATTAGATGATGGCAATATTCATATGCCTGATATGACAATATTTTCTCAGGAATACGTACCTCATTTATTTATCAGGGAATTTACAGAAATTGAAATTATTTAAAAATGGAAAAAAGAATTTGGTTATCCTCACCGCACATGAGTGGGGGGGAGATTAAATACGTTAATGAGGCATTCGAGTCAAATTGGGTAGCTCCATTGGGGCCAAATGTTGATAATTTTGAACTGGAACTTGGACGCTTTCTATCGGTAAAAAGCGTAACCGCCTTGTCTTCCGGGACTTCTGCAATACATCTTGCACTGATTATATTAGGTGTGAAACCTGGTGATGAAGTAATAGCTTCTTCTTTTACTTTTTCAGCTACAATCAATCCAATTGCATATCTGGGTGCTACACCAATTCTAATTGATTCTGAGGAAGAAAGCTGGAATATGAGTCCTGAATTATTGGAAAAAGCTATTATTGACAGGTTATCAAAAGGTAAAAAGCCTCGGTCAATTATTGTTGTGCATTTGTATGGAATGCCATCAAAAATTATTGAATTATTATCTATTGCTAAAAAATATGAAATACCTGTGATTGAAGATGCTGCAGAAGCATTGGGAAGTAAAGTTGGAGGTAAGTCATGCGGAACTTTTGGAGAGATTGGAATATTGTCATTCAATGGAAACAAGATTATTACTACATCGGGAGGTGGTGCATTGGTTTCTGATAATATTGAATATGTAAATAACGCCAGATTCCTGGCCACTCAGGCACGGGATAAAGCGCCTCATTATCAACACTCACAAATTGGGTATAATTATAGGATGAGTAATGTTTTAGCTGGAATTGGCAGGGGGCAGCTTGAAATTATTGAAGAACGAATTGCAAAAAGAAGATCAATTTTTGATTTTTATAATAAGAATTTAGGTCAGGCGAATGGTATTTCTTTTTTACCTGAAAAGTCTTCAGCCTTTTCAAACAGATGGTTGACTACGATACTGGTGGATCCATCAAGGACCAGAGGAATTTCATGCGAAGATATTCATAAGGCTTTAGAGGCAGAAAATATTGAAACAAGGCCTTTATGGAAACCAATGCATTTGCAGCCGATATTTGAAAATTGTCCATCATACACAAATGGTGTCTCTGAAAGACTGTTTAATTTAGGATTGTGTCTTCCTTCCGGTTCTAATATGAGCGATGAGGAATTAGATAGAATTTTATTCCACCTTAAAAAGGTTTTATCACTTTAGCTCTATGATCAGATTCCTGTTTTTCCCTTGTGAATCTTTCATCACGAGAATATTGATAACGATATGAAGTTTTTTACTCATACTAAAATAGAAAATTATAAAATTGAGATTTTTTTTATAAATCTGATAATCTTTTTTTATCTGTTTAGAACAGTTATCCCGTTTTTAAAATTTCCATTTCTGCTTTTATATTTAGTCTTTACATGTTATGTGATTATTACTTACAATAAAAAAATATTAACGTTACTTTCAAAGTTTGTCCGTGATTACTATTTGCCGCTTGGTTTAGCCATTATACTTATCGCTTCATTTCTGTTTTCAGTTAAGATTTATTTGACGATTTTTAAAGATGTCGTTAATCTTGTAATCTTATTGTCAGTATTCTTCATTTCGAGTCTTCTCGTTCCAGGGAGAAAGGAATTGAAATTTTTCGTAATAACTCAGGCATATCTCATTGTCTTGTTTGCATCGATTATAGCAATAATGGGAATACTGGATTTATTTAATATTATTACATATAATGGGTACTCTCCATTAAATGAGATACATGATATTTCTTCCGAAACCCTTGCTTACGTTGACAATAATTTTGCATTACTGCCTGTAATATTTGGCATACTCGTGATATTTTATCTGTTAGATACAAACAGTTCACGACTTCAAATAATCATTTATAATTTTTTGCTGTTTCTTTATTCTTGTCAGGTAATGCTTTCCGGTTCCAGAAGAGGATTTATTCTATATATAATATTTTTTCTGGCAATACTTATTGCAAAAATGTATTCTCTCAGGGGGAAAAATGTTTTTCTGAAAAGATTTGGTTCCAATTCCGGTTATTTTCTAATATCGACAATTTCTTTTATTATCCTGCTGAACTTGTTTTTATTCCATGCCACTCGCAGATTTCAGAACAAAATACTTGAGAATCTGGGAACCAAAAGTGTTTTAATTGCAAAATATGATATTTCAAAAAATGTATACAGATATATTTCTGCAATTAACAGAAAAGTTACATTTTCAGAGGTACTTTGGTCAACCACTTTCGATTCCTATGATCCAGACAGCGGTTGGGGTTATAGAACCCATAAAACTGAATTTCCTCTGATTGGCACTAATGTTGAAATAGTTCCTAAAGGTTCAAAGGGATATTTAATGGATAGTACTTGTAATACTGCGTATTATCCATCAACCGGGATGAGTGAATCTTATACTCTGGCAGTAAATCTAAAGACTTTCCGCGGAGACCATTATAAAGCCTCAGTATATTGTTATGTTTCAGATAGTTTTGACATTGATGCAGTTAGTCTTACAGTTAAATTCTCTTGCATTAATGACAAAATAGTTTCAGGAAACGTTACTGCTTTTTATAATCTGGGAAAAAAGAATGTCTGGCAAAAATTAGAAATCGAATTTGATTGCAATGAAGGAGAAGCACCTGTTTTGATGAGTTTCTGGAAAAAGGGAATACGTGACTTCAGTAAACAAAAAGGATATGTGATTTTTGCTTATCCTGAGTATGAAAAATTAAGTAATTCAAAAACCGGTTTCTTTAATAATATTAATAACAAAGGCCAGACCGAATTTATTCAAAAATTACCTGTATCAATCAATTATGTTGATTCTTTAAAACATCTTTCGCTGATTCCTTCAATACCTCTTGAAGTACCAAAATACTATTCTATGGGAATTTTGGAATTACCGCTTTCGGCTTTTATTCAGGGAGAATTGGTTAAGCCTGATCAGGATCCTATTAGAAAGTTGGCTTCTAAATTCATTTCAGAGGATACAACTTATTATCCATGCAAAGCAAATGTTGTCGTAGATACAATTTCTAATTCTTTCAGTGCCCCCAGGACAGCAAGGTGGAAGTTTGCTATTGATGTATTCACAAAAGAGTTCAGCTGGTCTCAAAGAATATTTGGTGGTGGTTTTAATTTCCTTAACTGGTATGGATTCTATTTTGATAATGATAAAACAAGAAGTGATTATCCGCATAATCCATTCTTGTCAGTTTTATTGTATTCTGGTATTATTGGTTTATTGATTTATGTGTTTTTTATGTATAAGGTATTTTACTATTATATCAAATACTTTATGGAGTACAAGATGCTGGCCATTTTTTTCCTTATTACTTTTTTCTTTTCATTTTTTAGCGCAGGCAGTCCTTTTGATCCTCCTATCATGGGTTTCTTTGTTATACTACCGTTCTTCATTCACTCTATTAATAAAAAGATAAAAGCAGAGCAATTTGATAATCACGCTGGTTGATGTCAGAAAACATTACAGTATTCTTCTTTTATAACCTGCCTGTATTTTTCTTACAAGGAAGTAAGTAAACCTATCAATGAGAATATGATTCTTAAAGAATTTATACCTCCAATCTTAAACAGATGGCTGAAAAGAGTCCTGAAATTTGAAAATAATAAAGAATATAAAAACTATTCACAAGCGATAGAAGCCTGTACGTCCGACGCATATTTAAATGTGGAGCTGTGTAATATGATAGCCGATAAAACTGTTATTTATGCACTAAATCTGAAAGCTAAACCCTATGTCTTAAATCCTGCAAACATTTTTCTGCTATCTGCCATTAATCAGTATATCATCGACTCTTCAACAAAAGATTTAACTATCCTTGATTTCGGAGGAGCCTGCGGGGCTCATTACTTTGACATTAAAAGATTCATTTCGAAAGCAGTCTCATTAAAATGGATTGTTGTTGAAACAGAACAGATGGTAAGATCCGCGAATGAAAAAGAATTAGGTGATAATGAATTGATCTTTGTAAGTTCGGTAAATGAGATAAAAACAGATATTGATTTAATCCATAGTTCCTGCACCCTTAATTATGTTCCTGATCCATACACTATAATAAATGAGCTTATCAGAGTTAACGCAAAGTGGGTGTTATTTAACCGAATGATGTTCAATGAAAATGACCGCGATTTTGTGACTGTCCAAAAATCATTTCTATCTTCAAACGGACCGGGTAACCTACCCGCAGAATATCATGACAAAATTCTGTCGTATCCTCATACGACGCTCTCCTTTCAGAGATTTAATTCAAGTTTTATTAATAATGGTTATGATCTTGACTGGATATTTGATGAATTATCTGGGAGTTATCAGATAAAAAACGAAAAGATTATAGGTAAAGGAATGCTATATAAAAGAAAAAGACAGAAAATGTCAGAAGAAAAGGTATTTTAATAATTATGACCTGCATATGACTAATTTCTCTGTACTTATAGCAGTTTCATTTAATACCGCTGCAAATGTTAAGAAGTTTGAATGATAGACTTTTCGAATATTTGAATGTAATTTAAAATTATGAGTCCAATAATGTCGGTTGATGTTGAAGAATGGTTTCATATTCCTTCAGGTCTGGATAATATTCTGCCGTTTGACCAATGGGATCAGGCCACTCAAAGAGTACAGGACGTTATTCCTAAAATGCTTGATATATTTGATCGGAACAAAGTTAAGGCAACGTTCTTCTTCCTTGGCTGGATTGCCGAAAAACATCCTTTGCTGGTAAAAGAGACTCTTAGACATGGTCATGAAGTTGCAGTCCATGGATATGCTCATAAACTGATTTATAACCAGTCAAAAAAAGAATTCAATGAAGATGTTTATAGAGCAAAGTCTATCCTTGAAAATCAGGCAGGTAAAAGTGTAATAGGCTACCGGGCTCCCGGCTTTTCAATAACACCTCAAACAGAATGGGCGTTTGATATCCTTGCTAATCATGGATTTAAATATGATTCATCCATCTTCCCGGGTAATAGAGACTTCGGACATTATAATAGTTTTAATAAAGAGCCTGTAATAGTAAAAACTGCAAGCAATGACATTATCGAATTCCCTCAGACTTTGATTGATTTTGGATTCTTTAAGCTTTCATGCTTTGGGGGAGGATACTTCAGATTATTTCCAAGATTCTTTATTAAAATAATGTCTGAAAGAATTATTAAAAACAACAGACCTTTAATCATCTATATGCACCCCAGAGACATTGATATTAATCAGCCTAAAATCCATTTTCCTTTAGTGAAAAAAATTAGGTTTTATATTAATATTGCAAAAACTGGTAATAAACTTTATAATATTACCCGGGATTTCACTTTTAAAAGCTTTGATACGGTTTTGTCAGATGTCTCATTTATAGAAAGCCTGGAGCAGTATAATATAGGAATGCTTTGAATTTGGAATATTTGAATAATAGAGGTTGTAATTTAATGAGACATCGAACCGTAAATATTGAACATAAAGTATGAAGGTTTCAATAATTACAATTGTGTTTAATAAGGTTCAGGTAATTGAACAAACAATTCAGAGTGTTATTAATCAGAATTATTCCGATATAGAATATATTATTGTGGATGGAGGATCTACAGATGGTACACTTTCTGAAATTGAAATTTTTAAACCATATCTTACAAAATATATAAGTGAACCTGATTGTGGAATTTATGATGCAATAAATAAAGGAATTAGTTTATCCTCCGGAGAAATTATAGGCTTGGTTCATGCCGGAGATATGCTTTTTAATGATCATGTAATTTCTGATCTCGTTGAGTGTTTTATAAATACTGGTGCTGATATTGTTTATGGGAACACAATATTAGTTGATCCGGTTAATACTGAAAAAGTAATTCGTGTTTTTGAGGGTGGTAACTTTAACCATCGTCGTTTTGTTTCCGGTTGGATGCCTTCACATTCCAGTGTTTACATTAAAAGATCTGTTTTTCAAATGTATGGAAACTACAGACTTGATTTGAGTATTGCGGCTGATTATGAATTATTGCTTCGATTTATGTACAAACATTCTGTAAAATCCTCATACTATTCAGGATTAGTTACACGATTCAGGGTAGGTGGCATAAGCAATAAAAATGTTTTATCATTTGTTACATCAGGGTCTCAATGCTACAGATCATGGAAATTAAATGATTTAAAGGTTCCGTTTTATACTATTCCTTTAAAAATGCTTCGGAGAATCCCCGATATTATTTTCAGGAAGAAAAGACTTAAAAAATATATTGTTTAACCACCTCGGACAATCACTTATTTTGATTATAGTAACCAGTTATGAAAGAGACAGGTAAAATGGAAAAAATATTTAACTGACGAAAAGAATATTATGGAGAACAGAAGTACATATATCTTCCGTAATTACACAGTTGAAACCCTATTTAAGGATTTTTCAGGAATTAGCTTTAGTGGTTATGAAGATATTAGCAATATTCCTTTTGATGTTTCAATTTATATCTGGTTTTACTCATGCCCCCTTAACGAAGGAGAACACAAATTCATTGAGAAGCTTAATGATTATAAACAAAAGCTTGAATTAGTATTACTCAGCTGTAATCCGTCTTCTTTTGTTCTGCTGTTTACTCTAACACCGATCTCTGAATTCTCTTTTCAAACTAATAAGACGAAAATAAAAGAAGCCATAACAGCATACAACCAAAATCTCAGCACCATCGCAGTATGCAGGCCATTGACAAAAGTTATTGAATTTGATGATTTTATTAAATGTACAAAAAACTATGAAATTATTGATTGGCGCTATTATTTTATGTATAAAACTCTGATAAATCCTGGTCTGTCTGATTGTTTTTCTGCCTGGTTCAGAAGACAGTGGCTCGCTATTGAAGGTAAACGTAAAAAATGTATAGTTCTGGATTTAGATAACACTCTCTGGGGAGGAGTTTTAGGAGAAGATGGAATTGAAGGAATTAAACTTGGAAGTAGTTATCCCGGTAATGCTTTTAAGGCTTTTCAAAATATGTTATTGGAAGCATCAAAATCTGGCGTTTTGCTGGTTATAGTCAGCAAAAATAATGAAGACGAAGTTTGGGAGGCTATCGATAAACATCCGGATATGATCTTAAAAAAAAACCACTTTGTTGCGTGGAGAATTAACTGGAAGGATAAAGCAGATAATATAAGATCGATTGTTGAGGAACTAAATATCGGCACTGACAGCTTAGTATTTATTGATGATAGCCCAATAGAAAGAAACTGGATACATACGGCATTGCCTGATGTAATTGTTCCGGATTTCCCTCAATCTCAATATCAATTAATTTCTTTTTTTCAGAATGTATACAATTTATATTTTCAGTTATATGATCTGACAAGTGAAGATCAGGAAAAAGTTCTTCAGTATAAACAAAATTCTTTAAGGAAACAAAGTCAGGTACATTTTACAAAAATTGAGGACTACATTGGCAGTTTAGATATTCAGATATATTTAAAAGAAGCAGATAAATTTACAATTCCCCGCATTGCACAGTTAACGCAAAAGACGAACCAGTTTAATCTCACCACTCATCGTTACACAGATTCTGATATTTCTGATTTTATATCTTCCGGCCATAAAGTATATTCAGCTTCAGTAACCGATAAGTTTGGAGATAATGGTATAACTGCAATTTGCATAATGAAGAGAATTTCAACCAATAGGATCGAAATTGATTCATATTTGCTAAGTTGCAGGATACTAGGACGATTCATTGAATATGCTTTGATTAAAAAGCTTATGAACCTGGCTTTTGATGATGGCATTAATGAAATATTTGCAAGTTTTATTCCTACGGCCAAAAACGGACAAACAGCTCTGTTTTTTGATAAATTGGGATTTGAAGTAATTGAAAATGTGCCACATAAAAAGTATTTATTGAAAATAAATAAACACTTTGTCGTAGAACCCTATTATAGATTTGTTATTTTATGAAAGAGAATGTAAAAAAAATAATGGCTGACGTCTTTTCTATTGATAAAGGATCAATTCCTGATGATATCTCATATGGGAATCATGAAAAGTGGGATTCTGTACACCATCTGAATTTGATTGTTGAGTTAGAGTCGCATTTTGGAGTTATTTTTGAACCTGAAGAAATTCAGGCTATGACAAATATTGATAACATTGTTTTTTGCATTCTCCAAAAGAAAATGTGATGAATTATTTTGGAAAAACTTCCACCGAACTTTCTGAAAAAGACTTTTTTGAACTTTCGGAACTCTTTAACTATGTCTTCCATAAAAACATTGATGCCTCATTTCTTAAACAGAAGTATTTTTCACCTTACCTGGGATTTTCTTTCCATGGATTAATGTATAGCGATGAGGGTAATCTTGTTGGAGCTCTGACATTTATACCTTTTTCTTACAAGTTTTTTAATACACAAGTGGTGGCAGGGAGTGCAGCAGACTTAATGATTCATAACAATTATCGAAAAGACCTGCTTTCGTTTAAAAATATGTATGATCAGGCAGTTGAAAAGGCAGACAACTTGCTTGATTTCCTTTATGCTGTGCCCAATTCCAATGCATATCTCTACTGGACAAAATTTCTTAAATGGCGTGAAATTGGTCAAATTAACTACTACATACAAGTTCTGAACATTTCTAAAATTATTACAAAATTCAAAGGATTTGATTGGATTTCAAATGCATTTTCAAGTTGTTCGAACAAGCTGGCTATTGATCATGTCAATAGAGATAATAAACTTAAATATTCAATTTATAAGTTAAGCAACACAGCTTATAACGACTACCGTTTTAAAGGGCAGTATGAAACTATATCCGAATCCAATAAAATAGCTTACTATACCATTGAAGATGAATTAGGTATTATGACAGCCTATATAGTTGATATAATTCCTTTTTCGGGGAGTTGGATGCGTAAAGTTGTTAAACTCATTCATGCTCGCGAAAAGAAATACATTGATGTAATTGTTTATATAGGAAGTAATCTCAACACGCAAATAAACTTATTTAAGGTACCTCGTAAATTTGAACCAAGAATTCTGCACCTTATTGGCAAGTCTTTATCCGAAAAAGTTGATGATCGTATTTATAATTTGGATAATTGGTTTTTCAACTTGTCAAATTTTGATGTCAGATGATCTGATCCTTTTAGCATCATTTTTCACTTGCCAGTCAATATTTGCATTTACAAATCTCAACCATTCATAGTTGAAAAAATGAATGATAAGAAAAGGGTCATTTGGTAAAGAAATCGAACAGAAAATGAAAAACTGTCCGGATATGAAAAATTTTTAAGATTTGTTCCTCAATATGTACTAAGCTCAATCCCAAAATTATTTTGCCTAATATCTTAATAACCGGCACTAAAAGTTTTGTTGGCGCAAATTTCCGGAAGTTTTCAAAGTACAAAGATGTTGATGAAATATCTCTGTATGAGAACAAACCTGAGGATATAAATTTTGCCCGATATGACATTGTTTTGCATCTGGCAGCCATTGTTCATCAGTCAAAAAGGATAACTGATAATGAATATTTTAGAGTTAACCGTGATCTTTGTCTAAAGGTTGCTGAAAATGCTAAAAAAGCAGGCGTCAGGCAATTCGTATTTTTAAGCACCCTGAAAGTATACGGCGATATTATTTCAGATCATTATCAGAGAACTGAAAACTCAACCTGTTTTCCTGAAGATTCTTATGGAAAAAGCAAGTACGAAGCAGAAATTGGCCTTAAAAAAATGGAGAATGACAATTTCACCGTTTCAATAATTCGTCCCTCTCTGGTTTACGGGGTCGGAGTAAAGTCAAATATGCTCAGTATTGTTAAACTTATCGAGTTTTTCCCGATTTTACCTTTAGGAAGCATCTGTAACAAAAGAAATTTCATTTATACCGAAAATTTAGTCGGATTTATTGACAGGATAATTGAAAAAAAAGCATCAGGAGTTTTTATAGCTAAAGATGATGATGCCATATCAACAACACAACTAGCTTCTTATTTGGCTGAAAGTCTTGACAGGAAAGTGACTCTGTTCAAATTGCCAAAATTTTTCATTTCGGCAGGCACATTTCTTTTACCGTCGGCCTTTAGCAGATTGTTTGGATCATTTGATTTTGATAACAGTGAAACAAAAAAGATTTTGAATTACACTCCGTATTATTCGACAGAACAGGGTATAAAAAAGTGGGTAGCTGATTTTAAATCTGTTAAACCGTCGAATAATGTGAAAATCAATTTTAATTTTTTAGGCGTTTTTAATATAATTATCTGAATCTTTGAAGATTATACTACTTATTGTTTCACTTGGCATCTTTTCATTTGTATTGACTTATTTAATAAGAAGATATGCCTTGCAAAATAAAATTGTAAGCATTCCAAATGAAAGAAGCCTGCACGTCGTACCAACTCCCCATGGAGGAGGTCTGGCAATTGTGATTTCGTGGTATGTGGGACTTTCAATACTGTACTTCTTTTCAAAAATTGATAAGGACCTTTATTTTGCGCTGCTGAGCGGAGTAATTCTGACTCTGGTCAGTTTGATTGACGACCTGAGGGGTTTGAAGCCTTTTATCCGGCTTATCTTTCATTTCATAACGGCAATTATTGCTTTTGCCCTGTTAGGAGGTCTCCGTCAGCTTGTAATTCCGGGCCTTGAGTTCGACTACAGATTTCTGATATATCCCTTAGCAGTAACCGGAATGGTGTGGTTTATAAACCTTTTTAATTTTATGGATGGGGTAGATGGTTTTGCCTCACTTCAAGCCATATTTATTTGCCTGGTGATGTTCTTCCTTTCAGGGAGTATTGTCAATGTTTTATTAATAGCTTGTATATCAGGATTTTTATACTGGAATTGGCCCAGAGCAAAAATATTTATGGGCGATGTAGGCAGCACCCAGCTTGGATTCATACTTGTAGTCCTGGGGATTTATTTTCATAATATATACAGTCTTTCAATACTTAACTGGATAATGCTCTCATCGCCTTTCTGGTTTGATGCAACTTTAACACTTTACAGGAGATGGAGAAATGGAGAGAATCTGAGCCAGGCGCATCGGAAACATGCCTACCAGAGGATAGTTCAATACGGTTTTTCCCATATGAAAGTGAATTGCTGGTTGCTGTTCATTAATTTATTTGTAATAGTGATGATATTAATATACAGGGAAATCAAGTTCTTACAGGCACCTCTTTTCCTATTAACACTTCTGTTCTTTTACATAATAACCAAACAGGTAGACAGAAGAGTCCCTTTTAAGTAAGAACACCTGAATGCTGAAATATTCCCCTAAACTTCTGTTTAAGTCCGAATTATTCCGGAACACTTCAATCCTTATTTCAGGAACTGCAGTTGCACAGCTGATCCCCATTCTTCTTCAGCCAATATTGCTCAGGTTCTTTTCTCCTGCTACATTCGGAGCTTATTCTCTTTACGCAAGTTTATACGGGATAATCATCGTTATATCATCCTTAAGATATGAACTGGCCATAATCCTGCCCAGAAAAGATAATGAAGCTGCAGGTGTTTTTTTTCTTACGGTTATTCTAGCCCTTGGCTTTAATATTTTTTTATTGCTTATTATTATTATCTGGAAAACAAAAATTCTTTTATTTCTGAATTTATCGGATGCTTTTGCAGGCTATTTATATTTTGTTCCTCTCGGAGCATTTTTAGTCAGTACTTATCAGAGCATTAATTACTGGTTAGTAAGGAAGAAGAAGTTCTTCCCTATATCACTGAACAAATTTATTAGAAGAGGTTTTGAGGGAACAGCACAGTTAACGTTTAAATTTCTGAAAATATCTTATGGATTAATATACGGAGATTTAATCGGTCAAGTTGCCAATGTTTTATCTGGAATATTTCAGGGGAGTAAGGCAGGTCTATCGCTTCGCCTTTTCAGCTGGGAAAAGATAAAATATGTTCTGAAAAAATATTCTGAATATCCAAAATTTAATATTGTTCCCGGTTTTATGAGCGCATGCAGTTATTTGCTCCCGGCAATTATGATTAATAAATTTTATTCAACGGAAGATACCGGATATTTTAATATTTCAAAACTTCTCCTATCAATTCCTCTGGCCTTAATAGGATCATCTATCTCCAATGTTCTTCTTCAACGGGTTTCTGAAAAAGACAAGTCAAAACTAAGTATTCGCAAAGACCTGATTTCAATTCTATTTTTTGTGATCCTGATAGCACTTTTTGAAATTGCTATTATAATGTTTTGGGCTGAAGATTTATTCAAAATATTTCTTGGAAATAAATGGGTATTTTCAGGTACTATATCAAAAACATTGGTTTGGGCATTTGCATTTAACTTCATTGTTTCATCCTTTAGTAGTATTTTTATTTCCCTCAGAAAAATAAAACTCCTGAGTGTCTGGCAGCTTGTTTACTTTTTATCCATTTTATCATTAATTTTGTTCAAGACATTATCATTCAACTCTTTTCTCAAGCTCTATGCACTGATTGAAGTATTATGCTGTACATTAATAACCATATTTATATTCTTCGTTATTCTGAAATATGAAAAAATGGTATCTGGCATAGAATTAAACAAAAAAATGTAAAATGAAAAAGAGCTGTGGATTATTCACAAACATAGCCCCATTATATTCAAGATCGTTGTGGTACGAACTTGATGCCTCAGAAAGTATTGACTATTTTTTCTATTCTTCCAAAGTTGGGTTTTCAGGTATAAAAACAATTGATATAAATGAATCAAAAATCTATAATCAAAGTGGTAAGCTAAACTGGTTTTTTCTTAAAAATATTCTTATTAAGCATTTAATATTTTACCAGACAGGATTAATTATAAAATGTTTAAAAACTAACTATGATGCATATATTCTTTATGGAGAGATGCATAGTTTTTCTAATTGGATAGCTGCTCTTATATGTAAGGTACGCAAGAAGCCTCTTTTATTCTGGGGCCATGGTCTCAAGGGGAATGAAAAATTTCTTAAAAAAGCTATCAGGCTTTTATATTACAGGATAGCAGATTATCATCTGGTTTATGGAAGCCGATCCAGAATGTTTATGATTAACTCAGGTTTTAATCCTAAGAGAGTCTTTACTGTTTATAACTCTCTTGACTTTGTTACTCACACTACGCTTTATGAAACGAGAAACCTGAGTGAACTCGAAGAACTTAAGTTAAAACTGTTTCCAACAAACACAGAATTGCCTGTTATCATCTTTATCGGACGACTAACTAAAGAGAAAAAAATTTCTTATCTTTTAAATGCTCTTAGCTTATGTAAAAATAAGGGCAATGAATATAATTGCCTGATTGTAGGTGGAGGCAGAGAATTAAAAGATCTTCAAAATTTATCTAAATCTCTGGGAATTAAAGATTTGATTCGTTTCTTTGGACCAAGTTACGATGAAACAATAAACTCTAAATTAATTATGTTATCGGAATGTTGTGTTTCCCCGGGAAATGTAGGCCTTACAGCAATCCATAGTTTGTCTTTAGGTACACCGGTTATAACTCATGGAAATTATTATAATCAAGGCCCTGAGGTTGAATCTGTTATTCAAAATGAAACTGGATTGTTTTTTGAAGAAAACAATGTAGAGAGTTTATCTAAAACTATCGATGACATGATTCTGAACAGGAAAAAACTGACAATGGAAGCTTCTTGCATTGAACAAGTTAAAGAATATTGGAACCCAAAAAAACAGTCTGATATTTTTGAAGAAGCAATACTGGATTCCATAAAAAATTGTTAAGGTGAATCCACTCTTTAAAAAAATTAAAATTTACCTTATTAAGGAACAGTATCGCCCTTCATTCGCAGGCCTGTTTCTTAATCCGTTTTACTTTGCCCGAAAGGCAATCTATAAAAACATAAAGATCTATTCTATAAATATTACCGGAACTACACTTGATATAGGTTGTGGAAGTAAACCTTATGCAAGTTTGTTGCTAACTGAAAAATATATTGGTATGGATATTGAAGCGTCTGGCCATAAACATACTGATTCACAAATAGATATATTCTACACGGTGTTGAAATTCCAGTTGAAGACAACTATTTTAATTCAATCGTCTGCTTTGAAGTTTCGGAACATGTATTTAACCCGGATGTTTTTTTGAAAGAAACCTTCAGAGTATTAAAAGCTGGAGGTAAAGCGGTATTTACAGTCCCGTTTATCTGGGACGAGCATGAACAGCCGTATGATTTTGCGCGATATTCTTCCTTCGGACTGAAATCACTGTTTGAGAAAAATGGATTTGCTATCTGTGAATACCGGAAATATTTATGCGACCTGCGATTGTTGGCATTACTGGCAAATGCTTATATCTATAAGATTATCAGGAAACTGATTCCAAATAAAATATCATATCTGTTCATTCTTCCCCTGACTACAATAAATAATTTATTTGGCCATATTTTATACCTGTTTCCAAAAAATGAAGATTTGTATTATGGCAATATTCTCCTCCTCAAAAAATAGAGTTACTTATGCGTCTGAAAGATGATCTGGAATTATTGTACTCTGTTTGACTCGTTATATCTGAGCCGGGGATTAGCAATGTATGAGTCTTTATTAGCTTATTCGGATGAATTCCATCTCTATATTTTTCCTTTTGATGATATTTCGTTTAAAATCCTGCAAGAACTTCATCTACGAAATGTAACTCTTGTATCATTAAATGAATTTGAGACACCAGAACTTTTGGAAATAAAACCGGGAAGGTCAAAGGCAGAATATTGCTGGACATGTACTCCTTCCGTAATAAGTTTTCTGTTTAATGAATATAAAGTTACTAATTGCACATACCTTGATGCCGACCTGATATTTTATTCTGATCCTTCAGTACTTATCAATGAAATGGTCGAAAATAAAAAGAATGTTCTTATTACGGAGCATAGGTTTTCACCTTTGGCTAAACTTTATGAGGAGAAAAGAGCAGGCAGGTTTTGTGTTCAGTTTGTGACCTTTCTAAATGCGACTGATAGTCTTGAAGCTCTTGAGAAATGGAGATTGCAATGCATTGAATGGTGTTATGCCCGGCATGAAAATGGCAAGTTTGGGGATCAGAAATATCTTGAAGAATGGCCACAGGAGTATAAGAATATTCATATCCTTCAGCACAAGGGAGGAGGAATTGCGCCGTGGAACCTTCAGCAGAATGTCTATAACTCCAATGATAAGACGATCCTGGGCATTGTTAATAAAACAGGATATTCTTTTGAAGTTGTCTTTTACCATTTTCAGTATGTTAAGTTCCTTAAGAACGGTTATTACGACATAGGATGGTACATGATACCTACAGAACTTAAGAATCTGTTTTATATCCCTTATATAAAAAAAATTGAAGAAATAGAGGATAGATTAATGAAGACTGATTCAGGTTATAAGACTTTTTTTTCCGAATTTAATTCAGATGGTATAAAGAACATGGTGAAATCTGGTTTTAAAAAAGTATTTGGCTATAATATATTAAAAATAGAATAATGGCGTATATTATTGATCTGAAAACACATACAGATGCCAGGGGTAATCTTACCGTAATCGAAAATGTGCTTCCATTTATAATTCAAAGAGTTTTTTATATATATGGTGTTGATGAGTCAGAAAGGGGAGGACACAGGCATCAGAAGACCATTCAGGCGGCAATATGTATCCAGGGAGAATGCAAGATCTATAATAATGATGGTCATCAGGAAGAAGTTTTCCATTTGAATAAGCCTTCTAAATGTGTTCTTCTTGAACCAAAAGACTGGCATAAGATGTACGATTTTTCGGGCAACGCCATTTTAATGGTACTTGCTTCGGAAAAGTTTGATAATGATGATTACATATTTACAAAATATGATTGAGTACGAAAATTTAAGAAAAGTCAATCAACCTTTTTTTGAGGAGTTTAATAATGTATTTAATAAAGTTCTTGAATCAGGCTGCTTCGTGCTGGGAACCAACGTGGAAGAGTTTGAAAAAGAGTTTGCTGATTATTTAAATATCAGCCATTGTGTTGGACTTGCATCGGGACTTGATGCTCTTTCTATATCCCTTAAGGTGCTCAATCTTAAACCTGAATCAGAAGTAATTGTTCCGTCAAATACGTATATAGCAACTGTTTTATCTATCCTGATTTCAGGGAATATTCCTGTATTGGTTGAACCAGATATTGCAACTTATAATATTGATCCTTGCAGGATAGAAGAAGCAATTACATCAAACACAAGGGCCATAATGATCGTTCATCTATACGGTAAGACATGCGATATGGATCCCATTATTGACATTTGCAGACGTCATAAGCTTTATCTGATTGAAGACTGTGCACAGGCCCATGGAGCTGAATATAAGGGGAAGAAGGCAGGAAGTTTCGGAGATATGGCTGCATTCAGTTTTTATCCGACAAAAAACCTGGGTTGCCTGGGAGACGGAGGCGCAATTGTTACAAATAATCCTGATTATGCTAAAAAGACAAGAATGATCAGAAATTACGGATCAGAAAAGAAATATTATAATGAATACCAGGGTGTCAACTCGAGGCTTGATGAGATACAGGCTGCTTTTCTAAGAGTTAAACTGAAGCATTTAAATGAGATTGTAAGTCACAAAAGAGAATTGGCTGCTACTTATTTTGAAGGGATTTCTGATAAGTTTATTACGCCTTCAGTCCATCCATATTTTTTTGATGTCTATCATATTTTTAATATCCGGCATAAAAAAAGGGATGAGTTAAAGAAATATTTGTTAGAAAATGGAGTTAAAACTGATATCCATTATCCGGTGCCTCCTCATAAGCAAAAAGCTATGAAATTTATGAATGATTTAAAATTCCCGATTTCCGAAGAGATACACAGAACAACGCTTAGTCTTCCTATATCAGCATTTCATACTATTGATGATATTCTTAAGATTATTAGAATCCTTAACGATTTTTGACGAAACTTAATTACAAATAAGAATTAACTCAATTTTGATTAATGCTTCAGTTATACATAAGCCACGGAAAATATTCGGTAATTGCTAAAAGATTGAAATTTGTTGATGTTGATTTAAAACTTAAAGATCATATTAAATAATTATCAGAGAATAAAAATGAAATTGCTTAATAGAACAATAATAACTGATGATCTGTTAAAAAAGGGATTTTTTTCATTTTTGTGTGCCTTTCTCGTTGTTATAATACTACCAGTACATGTACGATATTTGCCTCCTTTCATGATTTTATGGGGTGTTTTCTGGATTTCAGAGAACTATTTAAGGATTGTGTTAGTTACCAGTTGCAGGAAATCCTTTAAAATTCTGTTTATCCTTTTTATTTCTTATTATTTGTGGCAAGCTGTTGGATTGATATATACTACCGATATTAAAATGGGATTGTCAAATTTATTTGGCAGGTTGTCACTGGTACTATTTCCTGTTGTCCTGATATATCCTGGAGAGACGGTTAAATTCAAATTAAAAACATTGCTTAGAGTATTTACCTTAGGCACTGCATTATACATGTTATTTTGCTTTGGAAATGCTCTTTTCAGATCTGTTAGTATTCAAGGCTCGCTTTGGTCCTTAAACCCGCATCCTGCCGAATATTTTTGGTTAAATTACTTTTATAGTTCAGAGCTGACCTTATACCAACATCCATCGTATATCGCAATGTATGTCCTTTTATCAGTTTTTATTTGTTTTGAATCGTATTTTGAATATTCAATTAAGTTCAGATATCGGCTTTTGTGGCTGATTCTGGGTTTTTTTCTGTTGGTATCTCAATACTTTCTCTCATCAAGGGCAGGAATCTTAATTTGCCTGATTTTAATTCCACTATATTTCATTATTAAGTTCAGGCAACTGGGAAAATTGAGGTATTCATGGATATGGATCATTTTAATATTAATTGCTCTGGTACCGCTAATTTTAAAGAACCAAAGAGTGGATTATTTATATGGAAGATTTGTCAGGAATCAGGATGATTATGATAGGAAAGAAGATCCACGGTTAGTAATTTGGAAATCTGCTTTGGAAATTGCAAGTAAAAACTTCTTGTTAGGAGTAGGCATTGGTGATGTCAGAGAAGAATTGTCAGAAGAGTTTTTACGTATAGGGGAAGTACAAATGGCGAAAGACCGGTTTAATGCTCATAATCAATTTCTTGAGGTCTTGCTCGAAAATGGAATAATAGGTCTAATTATATTTATTTCAATTTTCGTATGTATGTTTTATATTGCATTTTCGGATAAAAATCTTTTATATATAATATTCATCCTGATGACATTAATGTTTTTTATGTTTGAGACAGTCTTATACAGGCTGGCGGGAGTTTCATTTTTTTCACTCTTCTCTTTTATTCTTATTCATGGAGGTATTAATAACCAATCAGGTTTGAAGAATTTTAATAAGCAAACTGAGTAAAGTTATTGGCGAATGATATTTGAGTGGAGTCTAAAATAAAAGGGAGCTGTTGCTCCCTTTTATATTTTAGGGATTTTCAGAAGTAGGGTTAAATTTTAAAAGTGAGTAAGATTCAGAAGATTGAGTTTTACTCATTTTTTCATTTTAGCGATATCTCAGATGAGTTTTTGGTCTGATTTTTACAAAAGCGCA
>Ga0224523_1000127_pt1 | contig 52271 bp, 37 predicted proteins | sample CFST50metaG_FD_182732 | JGI IMG/M metagenome (GOLD analysis project Ga0224523, IMG submission 182732) | Peat soil microbial communities from Stordalen Mire, Sweden - C.F.S.T50 | ecosystem: Environmental > Terrestrial > Soil > Wetlands > Peat | place: Sweden: Norrbotten County, Stordalen Mire... | reverse complement strand
ACTCTATTACAGTCCTATTACCTGAATGACCAAATTTAAATTTTCTATATATGAAAAAGTTTACAATCATTATTTCATTTATTAGCCTGTTATTTACTCAGGGCTTGGCACAGACAAATACCAATCCAATAAATACACCTGAGATAGTTCAAACTCCTCCGGAAGCTGCAGGTATTAACCGTTATGGCGATATACCTGTAGGTGAATATACCGGTACTCCTGATATCTCAATTCCCTTATATGTTGCAAAGTCTGGGAAGTTACAATTACCTATTAGTTTAAGTTATCATGCAACAGGAATCCAGGTAAGCCAGGAAGCAACGTGGGTAGGATTAGGATGGAACCTGATTGCCGGAGGTTGTATTACTTATGTTCCTGTTGGGGGTAACGATCAGTTATATGTTCCCCTGACAAATTGGACTGACTGGCTGAAAATGTTTAACTATACTTGTGATACAGTCAATAGCGATCCTATACCAAAGACTGGTAATGAAGATGGGTACAGGCTTTGGAACTGTCCAGTCAACACAGAGGATGGAAATAATAATGACTTAAGCAAAACAAAAGACCAAATTCTATCTGCTTGTTTAGGAGGGCAAGGTGAACGCGATCTTTATTCAGCGAATTTCCTTGGTTATTCTTTCAAATTCATTTTATTACCAGGTATCAATGGTGGTAATCCCAGACCCGTTTTTGTTGGTGATAAAAATAAATGCAAAATTGAACACCCTTCAAATAGCTCTTTTATAATTACCGGTGAGGATGGCACTAATTATTTTTTCTATAATTATGAATATGCTGAAAGTAATACTTTTGTATATCTTGACTGGCTATTGTCCGCTATTGTAAGTCCAAAAGGTGAAACAATAACGCTTTTTTATTCGAACGGATCAACAAAATTGATTCCTTCATTGAGTGAGAGGAACAATACCGGATTTACGGGAGCCGGAGGGGCTACCAGAACAATTACTTCTCAATATTATATTACTTATAATAAGTACCTTGATTCAATTAAGACTGATAAGGAGATTATTAAATTTATAACATCTGATTCGATAAGGAAAGATATTGGAGGTAACGGGAATAGACAACTTGATAAAATCAAGATTATTGACAAGTTCACGAACAAAGAAAAGATTTCTTATGTATTTAAATACGATTATTTTACGGGCACGCTTACAGGGGGGGATTACTTTAATGACGATAATTTCTGGACTGGATTAGATACTCAGCTAGGGATAACAGAAAACAACCTTAGAAAGCGGTTAAAGCTTTTAGCAATTGCAAAATATGACACTCTTAATACTAAAGGTGAGGAACATAGTTTTTCTTATTATGAAACTATTCCCTTGCCTTACAAGAGTTCATTCTCAAGAGATTATTGGGGATATTTTAATGGAGAAGATAATCTAAGTCATGTGATAAACGGCGCCACGAGAACAATTTTACCAAGCGTTCTACCTTTAAAAATAGGTTACAACATTTATAATGATATACCACAGGAATTTCTTGTATTTAAGGGTGCAAATCGTGCATCAAGGGAGGGTTACATAACAGCAGGAATGCTTAAATCAATCTCCTATCCTACAGGTGGGAAAACAGTTTTTGAATATGAGCCTCATACTTTTAGCAATTATATTTATAAAACAGCAGATTCTTACACTGATAAAAATTATGCTGTGCATGATAATAATAATATAACTTCATCACATGTATACGATACATTAACTCTACATTCAACTACAGCTGTCCACATTTTTGTTAGGATAAGAGGAAGTGAAGGAAATTTTGGTTTAAATGAACTTCTCACTGCTCATGTATCAATTATTGGTCCATGGGGACCATCTCCTGTAACTCACTCATATCACCTTGATCCAGTCGTAGATGCGAACTTTAACTCAAACGGTTATTTAAAAACATGGAATGACGATCTTGTACTGGAACCGGGGCATTATACCTTTGCGTGCGATTTCCCTGATGCATTAGGAGATCTTGGGTACGGAGAAGCCCCTGTTGCCGGAACTCTGGAATACAGAGATTACAATCCTTCTACGTCACCCTCAATAGGGGGTGGAGTAAGAGTAAAAACCATAACTAATTATGATGAAAACGAAAAGATCACAACTATTAAGAAATTTACATATAGAAATGCCGATGGATCAACCAGTGGTAAGCTCCTTGTTCCTCTCAATTTTTTGAAAAGAAAGTACCTGATAGAAGGAATTGCAGGATCAAACGTTTGTAGCTATTTTCCACGTACTGGCTATTATTTATCTGCAGATAGTTATATTCCTCCGGCATGTACCGAAGTTGGCACAAATGTAGGTTACGACAGAATTGAAATTGAATCAGTTTCAGAGAATGATAGTGCTGGGAAAGAAATTGTTTATTACACTAATAATGAACCATATATATTTTTCGATAACATACCCTTATATCAATATATCCATAATGGAGATCTCTTATTACATGTTTATTTAAAATCAGATGGAGACACAATAAAGACGGGGAAATATAATTACACCCAGATTGACAATGAAAAGGATATTTATAACGCAATCGCTGAAGATTTGTACATTGGTCCTACTAACCTTTCAGATGAAGATGGTATTGCTTGTCTTTGTTTATATCATCCCCGGTTCCTTATAGCAGTTTATCCGACATTCAGATTTAAAAATTTGCTAGAAAAGAAAATTGAGACTGATTATCTGAATGGTTCTAAAGTTACAAAATCCACTGAGAATTCTTATGACCTTAATAATTATGAAGTCAGTGAAACAAGGGAATTGAAAAGTGATGGCAGGATACAATACACTAAGTATCTATATCCATTTGAATACAGGTACATAGACTCACCAATTGTCTATAATGATATGATCTCAAAGAATATGATCAATAATGTTATAGTAAAAACTGACTCTATTGGGGATTCCTTCCTAAGTAAAATCACTACCCAATATAAATACTACCATGGTTATTCCCAATATATTGCCCCATCAAAAGTTAAATATCAAACAAGAAATAATCCCTCGGAAGACCTATTAATTTATGACTCATGTGATTATACCGGTAATATACGGCAATATCACAAGTCGGATGATATAATGAATTCATTTATATGGGGTTATAATAACACTCTTCCGGTAATAAAAGCAGAAAACATTACTTATAGTAACCTGTCAAGTGACTTACCATCAGCGACACTTGACCTTGAACAGCTTCTAAAAAATGTTGGCAATCTCACAAATGATTCCCAGAAGAATATCTGGCGGACTTTTAATGCCGACCTACGAAACTGCTCTTTCCTGGACGGTACAATGATAACTACTTACACGTACGATCCATTATACGGCATTACGTCGGTGACTGATCCAGGTGGAATTATAACCTATTACGAGTATGACAGTTTTGGCAGACTAAAACTTATAAGAGATCAGAAAAATAAGATACTAAAGGAATTCAGGTATCACTATCGGGGTCAGCAGTAAATTCTCTCAATTGTAGTATCAAAACATTATCAAAATGAAAAAAAGTGCGATAATTTACATATTTCTGCTGATCTCCCTGGTAAGACCGGCAGCCTCATTTTCACAATGCCCACGAGTACTTACACAATCAACACTTTGCCCTGGGGGCACATCTGTGACATTTACAGTAACCTCCGGAGCATCATATACCTGGTATGAAAACGGGACAACGTTGTCTAATGGTGGTGACTACTCGATAAGCGGCAATGTTCTGACCGTGAGTAATCCATCAGGCAAGATAGGAAGACAATACTATTGTTTGGTAAATATTCCAATGTGCTCGCCAGCATACGGCATTTCTAATGTAGTTACTTTGGCATACACTGGATCAGTCCCATCAATTACAACACAACCGGCCAGTACAACGGTATGTACGGGAAGTACTGCCACGGTCAGTGTAACTGCAACCGGTGCTATAAGTTATACCTGGCATTGGAGTGTGGGTAATCATGTAATTCCAAATACAAGTCCATGGAGCGGTATTAATACCGCTACTTTATCAATTTCTCCAGCTACAAGCAGTGAGGCAGCTCAATACTGGGTGGCGGTTACAAATACTTGTGGAACAACTACATCTAATACTGTGACGGTGGCCGTAGATGAGCCGCTTTCTGTAACTTATAACGGACCTGTATGTGCAGGATCTGCATTAACCTTAACGGGTCCCTCAGGAAAGACAAGTTATTCGTGGACAGGTCCCAATGGATTTACAAGCAGTGTACAGAGTCCGACAGTTTCATCAAGTGCAACAACTGCAATGGCAGGCACCTATAATTTGACAGTTTCTCCCGGCAATTCATGTGGGAGCACGGCTTCTGTGGCTGTTACGGTTTATGGTACTCTTACGGCAGGATCGGTCGGCACTGCGCAAAGTATATGCTATAATACAACACCGGCGACAATCACACAACTGACGGCGCCGTCAGGAGGTACCGGAACTTATTCATACCAGTGGCAGAGCAGCACTGACAATAGTACATGGACCAATATATCTGGTGCCACATCTTCGACTTATGCACCCGGAGCACTTACTTCAAGCACCTACTACAGGAGGAATGTAACGAGCGGTCCATGCTCAACCGTGAGCAGTGCTTCGGTAATGAAAACTGTTTATGCTAATCTTGCAGCAGGATCGATAAGTAGTTCACAATTTATCTGGTATAATACTACACCGTCGCCGCTCACTCAACAGACGGCGCCTGCCGGAGGTAACGGCACATATACATATCAGTGGCAGAGTAGTACTGATAATAGTACATGGGCCAACATATCGGGAGCAACTAATTCTACATATTCGCCAGCAGCACTGACTGCCAATATTTATTACCGAAGAAGTGTTACAAGCGGATCATGCGGTACGGTTTATTCCGACGGTTTAAGCATTGAAATCAGGACCCTTGTCTCACCCGATACGACGAAGAACTATATTTATAGTATTGAGCCCAATACGGCTCTGGAGGAAATTAACCAATATGAACATGTTGATAGTCTGCGCTCTTCCATTCAGTATTTTGACGGCCTTGGAAGACCGATCCAAAACATTCAGATAATGGGTTCTCCTGATCGTAATGACATAGTAACTCCGATAAAATATGATGAATTCGGACGTGAAGCCGTAAAATATCTTCCTTTTGTTAATACCAACAATGGAGGAAAGTTTGTAACAGGAGCAATAAATGCTCAGAAAACATTCTACAATGGATCTTCCTGGTTCCCAAATGATACGGCTAATGCCAAAACAGTTTTTGAAAGTTCTCCTCTGAACAGGGTAATGGAGCAGGGTGCTGCAGGAAGACCCTGGCAGCCATATAGCTCCGCTGATACTACAAGCGGTCACACAATTAAATTCACTTACTCCTCAAACGGGAGCTATGATGTACTGTTATGGCTAATAGTCAATGACAGCACACTGCAAAACACAGGAGGTATCTTACACAATTCCTTGTACTATTACCCTTCAGGAACCTTGTATAAAGATATTTCAAAAGATGAAAACTGGATGACAGGTTCATTACATACTAGTGAAGAATTCAAGGATAAGGAGGGGAATGTAATTCTAAAACGGACATATGTATTAAACGGCACGAACATAGTTCCACTTGAAACGTATTATATATATGATGATTTTCATCTGTTAAGATATGTTTTGTCACCAAAGGCAACAGGTCTCATCATCTCGTCAGTCAGTACATCGTTGACTCCAAGCAATACATTGATTAAAAATTTATGTTATTATTATAAATATGATAGCAGGCTAAGGTTGATCATAAAACAGCTCCCTGGGGCAAAGCCAGTATTTATGGTTTATGATAAAAGAGACAGACTGGCACTTACCCAGGACGGGAATAACAGACCGACAAAATGGTTATTTACAAAATATGACTTCCTTAACAGACCAGTACTGTCAGGCATTCTTACATACTCATCGGGGAAGACCCAGGCTGAAATGCAGACTATTGTGGATGCCGCATATACCGGCAGCTCTCCCAGAACTTATTTTATTGAGAAAGATTCCACACAAACAACCACACTTGGTTTTACCAATGTATCATTCCCTAGCTCAACAGACGGCAACATTGAATATCTTGCTGCGACATATTTTGATGATTACAATTTTGCCGGGAGAAAGCAATTTGACAGTAATATAAATATCTCCGATTATTCGGATAATTCCGGGAACACTCATTATTTTGATCTTGCAAAAGGGCAGATCACAGGGACAAAAATCAAAGTACTGGGAACCTCGGAATATATTACTTCGACCAACTACTATGATGATCATTACAGGCTGATTCAATCGCTTAAGAATCTTTATAACGACACCGGCGGGAAAGAGATAACGGGGAACAGGTACGATTTTACCGGGAAAGTATTACAAAACAGGCAGAAGCAAACATATGACAGTGTATCGGCCACTATTGACAAGTATTTTACATATGATAACGTTGGAAGATTGTTAAGTATCGGATCTAGTATCAATGGTGGTGACATCACAATAATTGATGCTCTTACATATAATGAATTGGGTCAGTTATCTCAGAAGAGTCTGCATAAATATGGAAGCTCTTTCCTCCAGCAGATCGATTACAGCTATAATATCCGCGGATGGCTAACTTCTATAAATAATCCGGACAACCTTGGATCCGATCTGTTTTCAATGAGATTATTATATGAAACCCCGGGCTCTCTGACTAATCTTACGAAAGAGAGACAGTTCAACGGAAATATATCAGGAATTATCTGGAACCGTGATACCGTACCATCTTTAACAGCAAAATGCGCGTACAGCTTCAGGTATGATGCCCTGAACAGGATCATTAACGACTATTACGGTGACGGTTCCACATTAGTCAATTCAGAAAAATTCAGGGAATATGATTACGCTTACGATTTAAACGGGAATTTACTTTCTCTTAAACGCAATAATAATTCGGGCACTCAGATAGATAATCTTTCATATACATACCTTTTAGGCGGATCAAGCAACCAGCTTGCTATGGTAGGGGATAACACGGCTAATCCCTCGGGCTTTAATGACGGTAATACTTCAGGAAATGATTATTCGTATGATAATAATGGGAACCTCACCAAAGATCTTAATAAAGGATTCAGCTCGATAACATATAATTTCTTAAATTTACCAAATGTACTAACCAAGGGTGCCACGAGTCTGACCTATTACTATGATGCAATGGGAACAAAGCTGAAGCAGGTAAAGGTTGAAGGAGGAAATACGACAAGCAGATATTATCTTGACGGATTTGAATATGATAATTCCAAAGCACTCAGCCTGATCCATATGGAAGAAGGCGTTATTAATAAGAATGGAAGCACATTCCAGTACGAGTATTATATAAAGGATCATCTGGGAAATACAAGGATAGCATTCACGCCTGGCACAAACAATACTGTTACATTAGTGCAGTCCACAGATTATTACCCGTTTGGGTTGAAATACAGCACTCAGTACGATAATTCTTCAGGAAATAAATACCTATATAACGGAAAAGAATTACAGGATGGTTTAAGTCTGGATTGGTACGATTACGGCGCAAGGTTTTATGACCCACAGATCGGAAGGTGGACAACTCAAGATCCACTATCAGAAATAAACAGGAAATGGAGTCCTTACAGATATGCATATGATAATCCATTAAGATTTATTGATCCTGATGGAATGCTCGAAGAAGTTGATATTACAGGAGATAAGGCTAAAGAAGCAACGAACCAATTGCAAAAATCTACGTCTTTAAAGTTATCAAGAAATGAATCTACTGGAAAATTATCTGCTAAAGGGAAAGCAAAAACAGCAGCTGATAAAAAATTGATGGAAGCCATAACAGACACAAAAGTTGTTGTTAAAGTAAATGCTACATCATCAAATTATACAGATAAGGGAAATTGGTTTGTCGGTGGGGCTTATGGGGGTAGTACTAAAAACGCAGATGGAACAGTAACTACAAATCAAACAGTAAATCCTAATATGACAGCAAAAATAGATAATTTTTATGGAGCACCTAAAGGAGTAAGCGTGTTACATGAAGTAATTGAAAGCTATATAGGAGGGAAAGACTCACCTGGCCTTGGAGCTCCAACATTTGCTGATGTCCAAAATAAAACATCAGTTGGAACTGCGTATGAAAGTGCTCACCTTAAAGCAGAAACTTTAGATCCAAGACATGTAACTCCAAATATTTCACAGGACCCAACCACTGGTCAGGTTTATATTAGTAAATATCCGTATAATCCTAATATACCACCAGCTCTGAATCCAGAAATACTAATTGATGACTTATCTAAATAATGAAAAAAGTTTGTATCATATTTTCACTTCTTGTATTATTTAGTTGTGGAACTTCAAAGGAAATAGTTGATACGTATGTGAACAGCAAAAATAAAATTATAGGTATTCAAGAATTTAATTCTGTTTTTGTCTTAAAAAGCATCAATGAATCAACTTTAGACACAACTTACATTTTGTCAGCTAAAAGAGATTATCTGAAGAAACAAAAATTGACAGAACCGTTTAAAGATGGTGAAGGGGAATCTATTACAACAAATAAGACTTACAGTTTTGAGCTATCAAGTGTGAGATATCGCACCAGTAACATGGAAAATTTGGGTGTATATATTGTATTTGATAATGATACTATTTGGCGAGGGGCAAATTACAATGAAAGAAAATATTTTCTTTCCAAAAACAGTATAGATTTATATATTAAAGAGAAATGACCTCACATTTAGTGATTAAGCTTAATAAAACTATAAATATAAAAGCCCGGCAAGTCCGGGCTTTTCCTTTATATCGCCGCAATATTTTTAATCTTGATTTTTTGAATAAGAGCATCGAAAGCAAAGAGAACATGACCATTCTCTGTTGGTGCCATCTTCTAGATATCATTTAATGTTAAATGTGTCTGGCAGTTTTTTCTTCCCAGATTTTAGGGTTACGGTGGGTGCTTATAACTGCCAATACTTCAACAACGTTGGTTTCTTCGTTAATATAGAAATGCACCATATATGGGAATTTCTTAATAAGTATACACCGGATATCTTTGTAACGGGTAGCATAAATTTGCGGGTCTTTGCTAAGACTGTTAATTTGTTTTATTGTAGTCTCAAGAAATCTTTTTCCAAGCTTTGTCAGCGCTTCATTGTACCAGTCAGTAATTCCCTGGATATCTGCGAGTGCTTCCGGATCAATCTTTACTTTATACCTCTTCATCAGACTTTTAGCGATTTTTTAGCTTCATTCCAATCTAAAAGTCTTTCCGGGTTCTTTCTTACTTTATCAAAACGGTCCATTACCAGTTTTTGATGAGCTTCAGGAATGTCAAAAACTTCTTTTTCTTTTTTTAAAGCATAATCAAGCATGCTTTTAATAGCATTAATCAGGTTTACGTCGTCCACCTGTTTAAACTGCTTTATTATAATCGCTTTTTGTGTTTGTACGTTCATGGCAGTAATATTACCTGGTTAAATAGCAAATACTTTTATCCCTGCAATTTCTCTTATAGTTTATCAATCACCAAAAAGAATCAATAGTTGCTGGTTTAGGACAAAATTAGTTAATTCTAAGATTATAATAAAATCAAATAAATCTGTAATGCCTATTACTCGCTTTGTTCTTGAGGTCGCGACACTATAAAGCATATCTTGGTTCTTTGGTTCATTATTATGGCTACCTTTTTTAGTTTTTCTGCTTTGTGATCATCATTAATAGAATTATTGGTCAAAAAATCATTATTTTCACCATAGAAATCGCTCCTTAACGCTGATTTTACATTGATTTTAAGGCAATAAGTTCTTTGAAAACGCTCCTTTTGGCAAGTTAAGAAACTGTGATTCTGGATCTAACGCTCGATTAGTATGATTACGGGGCAAGGTTCTATGACCCACAATTAGCACGTTGGCTTACGTTAGACCCATTAGCTCAAAAGTATTATCAATTGTCACCATATGTTTATGTGGCTGATAATCCAATAAAATTTGTTGACAATAATGGTAAAGAAATTCGTTTAGTTTTTAAGAATGATGCAGCAAAGAATGCATATTTAAAAACAGTTAATAAATCATTAGGCGGTTTCTATACAGCATCTGTTAGCACTGTTAAAGATGGGAAAGGATATAATAATCAAATCGTTTTAACCGCAACTTCAACGAAAGGAACTATGACAGATTCGCAAAAGGCATTTTATTCAGAATATAATTCTGCGGTAACAAGTGGGTCTACCGTGAGACAAAATATTGTTTCAAATGATGCAAAAACTGTCGTTGGAAGTTGGGTTACAGGTAAGGTAGATATGGCGGATGTTGCTGCTTTTGACAAAGCAGGAAAAGGTGCAGCTACTAGTGCAGGAGCATTAATTCACGAGACATCCGAACAATTGGAAAAGGCGAAATTAGGATTATCTCCTAATGATATTGGAAAGACAACAACAGATGCATCAGGAAATAAAACATATGTTGATTATGAGAACTCACATAATACTGCAATAAAATCTGAAAATAATGTAAATGGAAATACTAGAATTGAAGATGGAAGTGGTACAGATACATTTATAGAAAAAGATGGAACGAAAACAACTCAAACTGTAACTCCAAATTCAACAGGTGATGTAACTGTTACTAAAACTAAAATACCTTAAAATGAAATATGTATCTTTTATGATTCTTACCATAAGTTTATGCTACTCTTGTTCAACTACAAGGAATATAAATAAAAATAATGATTGTATTGAAAATATGCAATTTAAAAAGGAGTTTTTCTGGAATATTAAGAATGTTGAAAATCTAATAATGAAAGACCAAAATCAATCATTTCAAAATTCTCTTAAATTTATTTCAAAATATGCGCCTGTATCTTTTGAGGATATGTTGAATTACTCTCATACTTATCCAATAGAATCCTTTAAAAAGGATAAAGAGGTTTGGTTAAAGTGGTATGATGATAATAAATGTAAAAACATTAAATAAATACAAAACCCGGCTCGCACCGGGTTTTGTATTATTAAAGATCACCGTTTTTTCTCATTTGCTCTAGGATCTCTTTAATTTTATCGATAATTGATTGGGGGCAAGTTTCAATAACGTCGGCAAGTCTGATTTTCTTCAGTTGAAAGATCCGTTCTAAGAGGGATTCGAACCTCTTCTCTACTATATTGATGATGAATTAATTACAAAACCATGATTTTGCCAGTACACCGAATGGTACACTGGGTACACAAAAACATATAAAGAACATACACAGCTAAACAACAAGCACTTAACTCTGACTTTAGGTGGTCAATATTTTCAAGCCAGCTATGGTTAAGGCCACTGGTTTTTCCACTTGGATGAGTCATGTAAAAGCAGCATGTCAGGCCTAATTACAAAAGCCGGGTTTGTTGACCACATTTCGCCAGGAACAGTTACAATTTATATACACTGCTAAACACAATTATTTAACTCCTGCTTTTGGTGGTCAATATTATCTGGCCAACTATGGTCAAAGCCATTGGCTTTTCCAAAGGACTCACAATAATGCAATTAAACGACAAATAAGGTATTGTATGTTACTATTCTAATACTTATCAAAAGAAAAAACCCTGTAATCAATTGAAATACAGGGTTTTAACAGTACCCGGAGCGGGACTTGAACCCGCACAACCGCAATGGTCACAGGATTTTAAGTCCTGCGTGTCTACCATTCCACCATCCGGGCCATTAAAAAACTTTGTACAAAAATATAACTATTAATTCTTTAAAACAATCCAGATCGAAGAGTAGGATGGTGGAATATCCACCTCTGCAGTCTGGCTGCTCACTAAAAACACCCACCGGGTGTTTTCTTTACGCTCGCCCCTACCATCCGGGCAATTAATGTCTTGTAGCCATGCAAGTCCTATAGACTGAATGGGAATACAAATTTAGCAAACAATTAGTTCATAACAAGTATTGGTTTCTCAAGGCAGACTTTTTGTTATCCTTAAACTGTGTCGCATTATAGCAAATTCTGAATTTTATAAAGGGATTGTCTTGCCTGATGGAATGACGGACCCTTTTTGGAAAGCCATTCAAACAACGAATGCCATTGGGCTCTTTTAATCTCAGAGACGGGATTGTCATGCCTGAAGGCATGACGGACCCTTTTTAGGATGCATTCAAACAAAGTCGCTGCTTTCGCAGCTTCATTTTTTATTTACTCTTACCTCCTCCGTGTAAACACGTCTTCGGTCCTCGTAAATAAAAAATGCCGCATTTTCATGCGGCTTTGTTTGAGCGGGAGACGGGACTCGAACCCGCGACCCCGACCTTGGCAAGGTCGTGCTCTACCAACTGAGCTACTCCCGCAGATTCTGTGGCAAAAATAAGAATTTTTTCTTATCTGCAAAACAGAGCCATGAAAATGGCATCCCATTGCCTGATGAAATGATTACTGTTTGACAGGCCCCCAATCGATGAGCGTATCATTTTCAAAGTGAAGCCAGGAATTATTGTAAAACCAATCTTCCTTAACATCATTTCCATTTATGACCCTGTTGATCTTCTTCGGACCGCCCCAGCTATCCTGCACCATGTCCGTTGTCATTCCTTTCCAGATTTTCCCTGCAATAAGCTTTGCTGCCATGCTTGTCCCGTATTTATTCTCCAGATAAGATAATCTGCTGACCTGTTGCTGCTGGACCGGCTGTTCCTCCTGGACATTAGACTGTTGCTGTATAGCAGGTGCTACATCATTGGTAATATTCTGCATAGTAGCATGACCCTTAAAAATGTACCCCTCACTTTCCTGGTAAATAATGTGAAAGTAGGTGCTGTCTGAGCCTATAACATCTACAGTGTCGCCAGCAGGGACTATCATTATAACTGAGGTAAGATCATCTTTTGCTCCAAAGAGGCGGGTTGCCTTATTGACAATTGCTGTAAGTTTAGTATCCTGATTCTGTGACTGGACAGATTCAAGACCCTGCAACGTATTTACACGGTTATCCTGAGCATTTAAAGAAAATGCCAGCATCATCATTAAAATTGAAATGGTAAGCTTTTTCATATTGTGTTTTTTATACTATGCTCAAAAACTATACCATACTTGATGATATATCTTAAATATTCCTGGTAACTACCTGTCAGGGATTAGTTCTTCCTGATAAGCATCAGCCCGTCTCTTAAGGGAAGGATTATTTTCTCAATTCCCTTCTCTCTCATTATCATCTCGTTAAATTCAATTATTCCTCTTGTCTGGGAATCCCTTGAGGTGGCATCCAAAACCTTATCGCCCCATAAAACATTATCGGCAATAATAAATCCGCCACTTCTGACCTTATCAATTGAAAGTTCATAATAGTCAATGTACTCCCTCTTATCTCCATCGATAAAGACAAGATCAAACTGCTTATCCAGTCCCGGGATAATTTCCTGGGCTCTGCCGGTGAGCTGTGTGATCGCATTATCGACCCCTGCTTTTCGGAACCATGAACTGCTGAATTCTTTTAGCTCATCATTTATTTCAATAGTAATGAGCCTCCCTCCCGGTTTCAAACCCCTGGCAAGGCAAATAGCTGAATATCCTGTAAAAGTGCCGATTTCAAGAATAATTTCGGGAGTTATCATTTTTGAGATAAGCTCAAGAAGCTTGCCTTGTATATGACCGGTAGACATATTGGGATTGACGAATCTTATATGAGTCTCCCTGAACAGTTCTTCAAGAACCGGATCTTCCGGCGACGAATGATCATGGATATACTTTTCAATCAGTTTATCCATAGTTATTTATATATAAGAGTCGATAATTTTGAAGGTTCAAAAACCTCATTGGAAATCTCCAGTAATTCTGAAGTAGTGAGTAAGTCAATTTTTTTGCATATCTCCTCGAGTGAATCTATCCTGTTAACAACAAGAAGACTTTTTCCAAGGCTGAGCATAAGGCTCTCATGGTTTTCATAACTTCTTGCCAGGTAGCCCTTCAGCTGATTTTTTGCCTTGCTGAACTGGATTGGTCCGAGCCTGGTATTGCGCAGTTTATTTAGTTCAGCAATGGTAATGGCGATGCTTTTTTCAAGATTTTGCCGGTCGGTGCCGAAGTATACTGAAAACACCCCTGTGTCGAGATATGCATTGTAATTTGATTCGACGTTATAAGCAAAGCCGTTTTTTTCCCGCAGGGAGAGGTTCAACCTTGAATTCAATGGTTGTCCACCCAATAGATTATTTAGCAGGAACATGCCTATTCTCCTTTTATCCTTTATGTTGTAGGCTACGTTTCCGATCATGCAATGATCCTGGTTGGTGTCCATTTTTCTTGTTAAGGTGGTCTGGGTATAAAAGGAAGGTTTGTCTTTTTTGCCTGATTTGATGTTTAAAGCTGCTGCTCCCAGGTATTTATTTACTAAGCGCACTACCTTCTCATCAGCGATATTTCCGATTGAACAGAAAACCATCTGGTTCGTATTGTAATTACCTTCAACAAATTCAAAGAGATCCTTTTGTGTGAAAGACTTAACAGTAACCGGGGTTCCAAGGATATTTCTTCCGATAGGCTGACCACTATAGATCATCTCCTCAAAATCATCGAAGATAAGTTCTGCCGGATTATCGAGATATGAGTTTATTTCCTCTATAATCACGTCCTTCTCCTTTTCTATCTCTTTTGTGGGGAAAACTGAATTAAACGTTACATCGCTGATTATATCAACAGCTTTTTCAAACTCTTCTGTCAGAACTGAAGCATGTATTGCAGTCTCCTCCTTAGTAGTATAGGCATTAAGTTCACCACCTGCATCGTCAAGAGAGCTGAGAATGTGATATGTTTTCCGTTTCCGGGTACCTTTGAAGAGCATATGCTCAATAAAGTGAACCATCCCATGTTCATTTTCCTTTTCATTGCGGGAGCCGGTATTAATAATAAGTCCGCAATGGGCTACCATTCCGTTTGTTCGCAGATGGATAACTCTAATTTTGTTTTCGAGTGTATGGTAAAGTAACTGCATGATTGAATTTTAAGTCAGGTTGCAAATGTACCATATAGGTAAAATGAATCCAAATTGATTTTTTGAGTTCAAAGTTTTGGTTACTCAGATTTGAAATATATATTTGCAGTCCGAAAAGAAGGTGCCATAGCTCAGTCGGTAGAGCAATGGACTGAAAATCCATGTGTCCCCGGTTCGATTCCTGGTGGCACCACTTCTTCTAATCGCAGAACCCGTAAGATCAACGTCTTACGGGTTCTTGTTTTTTAAGGGGTGACGGATTTGGTGATGGATTTTGTAACCAGCACATAATCAATTGCATGCTCAAATTGTTGGTTGCTTTAAATTAGAATTTGTCAATTAAAACTGTCTATTCAAGTAACGTAAACCATTAGTTCATGAGACATTTGGAAATGACTATTTAAGGTCAAAATTCTCAGTATCTATTTCAATAGTCCTATACGGGTGAAGAATAAATCCTGGTATAATAAAAGCAGATAATAGCTATAAACTCAATTTATCTCCTACATAATCTTAATTGCATTGAAACTCTGACTAAGGTGCAACCTAAGACGGATGGGGAGTATCAGGTAGTATTTAAACCGAAGGTTAGGTGAGTATTGCATATTATCATATTCCGAAGGGCTTATTCGAGCTATAATTAATATCTAAAATCTACAACTAAGTATTAGTCGTCTTTCATACCAAGTTCTATTGTTACCAAAAAAGTGGAAGGATACATTTACTATGAATTATCCTGCAAACTTTCTAAGATGCACAGATTATTTAAAGTAATCATAACATTTATCTTGTTTTTGTCGATTACTGTTAATGTTTTTTCTCAGATTGAATCACCCATTCAGTTTGGAGCAGATTTAGTGAATCGTTATATCTGGAGGGGAGTAAATCTTGGCGGTAGCAGTCCAGGCATTCAACCCTGGTTAAAATATAAAGTTTTAAACAAGGACACTACTCACGTTTTATTTAATGGAGCATAGTGTTCATACACTTTCTCCCAAACCTTATACCAAGAGCTTGATCTTTATCTAACATATATTTTAAATTACTCAACTAAAAATAATAATGATGTTAAATTTAATTTTACTTCAACCAAAAGCTGTTCTTGAAACAGGATCAACAGGGTTCATGCTGCTTGCAACAAGTCTTGTTATGCTTATGACACCAGCACTGGCCATGTTCTATGGTGGTTTGGCAACAAAGCGAAACATTCTGGCGATTATGATTCAGAGCTTCGTTTCACTTGGGTGGACAACAGTTCTATGGGTATTCTTTGGCTATTCCTTATGTTTTAGCGGAGGAGATGGTGGCATAATAGGAAACTTTGATAAAGCCTTTCTATCAGGAATTAGGATGGATACGCTTTGGTCGGGTAATGGAAAAATACCTGAGTTAGTTTTTATCGCATACCAGATGATGTTTGCTATTATCACCCCTGCACTTATTACAGGTGCGTTTGTAAACAGGGTTTCCTTCAAAGCCTACTTTATCTTCCTTACCGTATGGCAAATTTTGGTTTACTACCCATTTGTACATATGATATGGGGTGGCGGACTACTTGCTCATTGGGGAATAATTGATTTTGCTGGTGGTATTGTTGTTCATGCAACTGCAGGTTTTGCAGCGCTTGCATCAGTCTTCTACGTTGGAGCGCGTGTTGATAAGAATTCAACACCCAATAGCATTCCTTTGGTAGCAATTGGTAGTGGTTTGCTATGGTTTGGTTGGTACGGCTTTAATGCAGGAAGCGAAGTTCAGGTTGATAATGTAACTTCATTAGCATTTCTAAATACCGATATTGCTGCATCGTTTGCAACAATTGCATGGCTTATTGTAGAATGGTCGAAGGAGAGGAAACCTAAATTTGTTGGTTTACTGACTGGCTCTATTGCGGGGTTAGCCACCATTACTCCTTGTGCAGGATTTGTTCCATTATGGGCATCTCCGATAATTGGAACAGTAGCAGGTTTAGTTTGTTACTATGCTGTTCAATTTAAGAATAAGATGAAATGGGATGATGCACTTGATGTATGGGGCGTTCATGGTGTTGGTGGTGTATTGGGAACAATTCTTCTCGGTACATTTGCTTCAAAAGCAGTGAACGCCGCTGGTGCCAATGGATTATTATTTGGTTCAAGCTCATTCCTTATAAAAGAATTTGTAGCTGTTGCAGGTGCTTCGGCTTATGCTTTTGGGTTTACCTACTTAATGCTAATTATTATAAACTTTATAACTCCGGTAAGAGTTTCGCAAGCGGATGAATTGGCTGGCTTGGATAATGCGATTCACGGTGAGAAAGCTTACGATGAAGGAGCTTTATAGTAATTTTGTTGATATTTATTTCAATAAAGGCTCAGGAATAATTGAGCCTTTATTATTTATATTGCGATCAGATAATTGTATTACTTTGATTTTTAAATATTAAATGTTATTGTTAAGTAGATCAATAAACAGAAAATTGATGGTGCTCTTTTTTACAGTTGGAGTATCGGCGCTTTCCATTATTGGCATCTATTCATACTTCAATGCAAAAAATGCTTTGCTTAAGCGAACACTTGATCAGCTTACATCGATTCGGGTTATTAAGAAAGGACAAATAGAGTTCTTCTTCAATGAACGGTTCAATAACATTAAACTTCTTTCAGAGAACGATTACCTGAAAAAACTTGTATCCGATCTAACGATTGGAAATCACTCCCGGGAATCGGACAAAGCATATTTCAAAGCAATTAGCGAAAAACTGGATTATAGATTTTTAGGTTATAATAGCATCTATTTAATTATAACTCCTACTGATGGAAATCCTAAAATATTTAAAGTTCAGGGTTCTGAGATTATGAATATTACCTCTGATTCAGCAACAAATTTTCAATTATTAAAACTTCGGGAAAAAACTATTACATCAAATGAGCCATCAATTGTTGATTTCTCAAAACCAACTGTAAATGATAATGAACCCTTATGTTTTATAGGCAAAAGGATAGTCAGCCAAAATGACAAATCGATAGGGGTTTTAGCCCTTCAGATTCCGATAAGGGATATCAACAATATTATGCTTGAGGATAGCCCTGAGAATGGATTGGGAAAATCGGGAGAGGTATACCTTGTTGGTGATGATTTCCTGATGAGAAGCGATTCAAGGTTTATTCCCAATTCAGTTTTAAATATTGAAGTGAAAACCATTAGTGCAATAAATGCTTTTAAAGATAAAATAGGATCATCATTGATTGATGATTACCGAACGGTTTCATGTTTAAGCTCATACGATAGGATATCAGTTTCAGGCTTGAATTGGGCAATAATTGCCGAAATCGATTATGACGAAGCAATGATTCCAATTGTTTCTTTAAGGAATGATATCGTTTTCCTTTCACTGGTAATCTGTGTACTTCTCTTGTCTATAGCACAATTCATCTCTCGCACAATAACCAATCCAATCATCAAATTGAAAAATGCAGCTTTGATGATCGGGGAGGGTAATTTGAATATCAACATTAACCCAAAATCAAACGATGAGATTGGTCTGCTGACCGAAGCATTTAATACCATGACAATGCAGCTGAAGGATGAACGGTTAAAGCGTATGTCAGCATTGTATGATGGACAAGAAATGGAACGTCAACGTATTTCAAGGGAGTTACACGATGGCCTTGGCCAAAAGTTGATTGCTATCAAACTTCAACTAGAAAGCACTAGCAAGCAGAATGCCGATGAAACCAAGACAACCATTGACGAGGTAAAGGTCGACTTTTTAAAAATCATTGATGAAGTAAGGCAGATTTCCAATAATCTTGCACCAAATATTCTTAATGAATCGGGTATTGATGTGTCTCTAAAAAACCTATGCGAATCAATTAACCGCACAACAAAGATTGATATTGAACTCTCAGTTTTTGGTGATTACTCCACCAATGACCCCAAGGTCAAATTTTACATTTATAGAATTGCTCAAGAGGCATTGAATAACGCGATTAAACATTCTGGAGCAACTAAAATTCAAATTCAATTGTTAGGGAATACGGATAGCATTATTCTTGTACTGGAGGATAACGGGAAAGGATTTGTTTATGATTCAAATTTCTGTACACCTAGTAATGGTATTTACAATATGAAGGAAAGGGCACGTCTACTTAATGGAACTCTCGATATTGAAACTGAACCCCTTTCAGGAACAACCATAAGGCTAAAAATTCCCAAGCAGCATAGTCAGGAAAAGAATAATCAATCTAGATGATGAGCAAGATAAAAATATTAATCGTTGATGACCATCAGATTGTACGCGATGGGATTAAACGGATATTGACTGATGAGAACGATATAGCTCTGATTGGTTCCGTTGGTAGAGGAATAGAGGCGCTTGATTTCATCAAATGCACTCGACCTGATATTGTTATAGCGGACCTCTCAATGCCCAACATGTCGGGCATTGAGTTAACAGCAAAGATAGTATCATTATATCCTGAAGTTAAAGTGCTCATCCTTTCGATGTTTAGCGATGAGGAGTACATTGTTATGGCAATTCAGGCTGGAGCTAAGGGCTATTTATCCAAACAAGATTCAACAACTACTATTTTACTGGAAGCTATAAGGACAATAGCCAATGACGAGGAATATTATAGCCCATCAATTTCAAAAATTATACTCAAGAATTTCATTAATAATGCAAAGAATACCAATATAGGCGATATTGTAAAAAAGCATCAGCTAACCTCCCGGGAGAAAGAAATTCTTAAACTTTATGTTGATGGTTTTACTAATAACGAGATTGCCGAAAGGTTAAACCTTAGTGTCTTTACGGTAAAAACCCATAAGAATAATATTATGCAGAAATACAACTTTAAAAGTACTGTTGAGATGATTAAGTTTGCACTTCGTAATAATATTGTGGAATAGCAAAAAGTGCAATAGCCGTTCATCATGAGCACATTTGATCAGTTTGATTACAATTGACCTATATAACTAAATAAAATGGATTTAACTCCGCAAAGGATGGTCAGTTTACTCTTGACAAAGCGGGTCAAGGCCACTGGCATATCCCTCGAGATCACTGATCTGCGGGATTTTGTATTTGAAGAGGAGAGCTTGTCTGCCGGCAGGAAGGGAATTGATGAAAGATTCTCGACCGGAGGCTTTAATATTTTCTGATAGATTCTCCGCATAGCTTATAAATAACATTAAATCAGGCAGGTACATAATTTTTAAATTTTCGATAAAATTCGAATGAAATTATATATGCTATTTGCATTATAACATAATTCATTATATTCGGCCCCTGAAATATTTTAATGAAACTTATAACTAAGACTTACAATTATGCTACTCCATCAGCAATTTGTCCGAATAGCAAAGAAACACTCCAAAAAGTTCGCGATCATTGACAAAACAACAAAGAAAGATATTACTTATTCCACGGCTTTAATTGGCGCACTGATACTTAGTTCAGAATTTAAGAAGTATGATAAGGGGTTCATTGGCATTATGATTCCAACTTCTGCAGGTTGTGCGCTGGCTATAGTAGGAGCCTTAATGAGTGGCAGAATTCCGGTAATGATAAACTATTCGACAAGGGCTGAGGAGAGCGCGAAATACGCACAAAGGAAATGTAAATTCAAAACAATTATCGCTTCCAAAGCACTACTTGAAAAAATTGATTGTCCGGTAATAGACGGAATGATAATGATTGAGGATATAATGGAAAGTGTCACCACGGGTGAAAAGCTAAAGGCAGCCTTGGAAGCCAAACTGCCTGTTAATATAATTCTTAAAAGCATTCATAAAGGAGATGAAAATGATACTGCTGCAGTTTTATTTACCAGTGGAAGTGAAAAAGACCCGAAAGCAGTTCAGCTGACTCATCTGAATATTGCTTCAAACATTAAAAATTTTGGTGGCTATGTGAAATTAACTGAATCAGATATCATTCTTGCAAATCTCGTCCTATTCCATATTTTTGGCTTAACAGTAAATCTCTGGGCTCCATTCTATTACGGTATGACAATGGTCGCCTATGCTAACCCACTGGATTTTCAGACTATTAGTAACATTGCTCGTGATGAAAAACCAACATTAATGGTCGGTACTCCGAGCTTTTTCAGAGGTTATCTGCTGAAATCGGACCCTGGGGATTTCAAATCTCTCAGGTTAATGGTCGCAGGTGCTGATAAATGTCCTGATTCCCTGAGGGAAGGATTCATGAATAAGCATGGAGTAACACTGCTTGAGGGGTATGGAGCTACCGAGACTTCTCCTGTTATTTCAGTTAACTCACATGAATTCAACAGACCCGGCAGTACCGGAAAAGTGATCCCGGGTGTTCAGGTACGGTTAGTGAATTTTGAAACCGGTGAAGAGTGTCAAACCAGGGAAGTTGGAAAGATATTTGTAAAGGGAGATTCTGTTATGAAAGGATATTATGATGATCCTGAGCTTACAGCTGAGGCCCTTGCTGACGGTTGGTATAATACAGGCGATATGGGATTCTTAGATGAAGATGGCTACCTCTGGCATGCCGGGCGGTTTAAGAGATTTGCAAAGATCGGAGGGGAAATGATCTCTCTTGTTAAGGTAGAGAATACATTGGAGAAGTTTCTTCCAATGGGAGTATCCTGTTGTGTTGTTGAGGTATCGGATGAAAAAAAGGGATCCTTTATTATAGCAACCGTATCAATGGAAGTAAATAAGACAGAAATGCTCAGGAAGATGATGACTGAGCTACCCATTATCGCTCTTCCAAGGCAGTTTATAGTTATTAAAGAGTTGCCCATGATGAGCACAGGGAAGATAGATTTCCGCAGTGTCACAAATATAGTCCAGGGGATTTTAAGCGGTCCCAACACTGAACGGTTGGTTATATAAAAAGGATCTTCTCCCGATTACCTTAAATAGAAGTGGCTCTGCTTTTAGCTTGCACTGATACATGCTTCTGACTGTGCTTATCTATGAAAAGAACAGAGAAGTTGGAATCTTGGATTAGTAACTAATAATTATTAACTTTCAAACTCGATTTCGGAATCTTAAAGTTTTGTTTATAAATATTGAATCGTAATTGTCAGTTGAAGTGTTTTGAATAATGTGTTTTTTAAATATTTGGCTTAAAATAAAAAGAGATGAAAATGAAAGCATTTATATCAGTATTTTTAGTCCTCTCACTGGCAACAGGAATGATATCGGGACAGACAACCGGTAATAGTGTAATTGATGTAATATTGTCAGGTTATACGGCAAGAAAGTTTACTTCGGAACCTGTTTCTGACAGCAATATTGACCTTATCCTGAAATGCGGTCTGAAAGCGCCAAGTGCCAGGAACAGCCAATTGTGGAAATTCACTGTTGTTAAAGACAATGCTTTGATCGGAGAGATCATTCCAAATTCCACGGCAGGGAATATTCTGATAGTTGTATCGGGGCAGGAACCCGTACAGCAGGGGATGAATGTTGATTTTGATTGCGCCCTGGCAACGGAAAATATGTTTGTAGCTGCTCAAAGTCTTGGGCTTGGAGCTCACATTTATACAGGTCCTGTGAATAATATTAATTTAACCAAAAAACAGGCATTGGGAATTCCTGATGGTTATAGGGCAATATCTGTTCTAAGAATCGGAAATATAGACAAGAATGTAGATGCTGTTTCTTCTGCATCGACGAGAAAGAAAATAGAGGAGGTAGTCAACTATAAGTAAGTTTGGCTGCAGGTGTTTATGTTTTGTCCAAACCATATTCAAAAATTTAAAATTAAACTCATCATATGGCATTAAGTAAAAAGTTTTCCGGAAAAGAGAAAATCATCGTTGTTATCGGATTGCTTCTGTTATTATTATCCGGATTTGGTGGATCAGCCCTGGCCCAGGACATGCTGATACTGAAAAGCGGAAAAGAAATAAAGGCCAATATCGTCGAAGAGAGCACTGACATGGTCAAATACCGGGAATATGAAAATCCGGAAGGACCCCTATACTCTATCGGTAAGGACAAGATAGCCACAATCAGATATAGAAAGGGAGCTAAAGAGGTGCCGGATAAAAATGCCGGAGCTCAGGAAAAGGTAACACAGGAAACGGCAATGCCATTGCAATCAAATAGTATTCAGACACTTGAGTGCAAGAAAAGATATGTCTTGTCAAACGGGAAGATACAATCAGTACGAAAGGTCAAAACCTTAATGGAAGATTACCCCGAGGCGTTAGATTTATATGACTCCGGGACAACTTTATGCAATTTAAGCAACGCGTGTGCTGGCGGGATTCTTGTGATCTGCTTTGTTGCAACCGAAGTATCAAACGGCATTAAAGATCAATCGAAAGGAAAAACAATTGCTTTTATCGGACTGGGCATATCCGGTGCTTTAATTATTTCGGGTATTGTGCTGGCTTCATCAGGAAAACACAAGATTCGCAATTCGGTAAGAATTTATAATTCCGCTATCAACAAGCCTGTCGCCTGCAAACTTAATTTCGGCATAATGGGCGACGGTATTGGCCTTGCATTAAGATTTTAGGCAGGTGTGCTATTCGGGCCGGCCAAGCTTCAATTTAGCATAGAAGGACCAGGATAATCCCAGACTTGCATAAGGTCCGTTCCATTTAGCACTTACCGGGTCGTCATTTACATACAATGTATACCATCCATCGCTTTCTTTATGTGACTCTTTGATTTTCATGAACCGCTGTCCAACACGAAAGCTTGCCTGTATTCTTCTTGAAATTATCCAGTCGGCCCCGACGGCAAGATGAAGCCCTGCTCCGAAATCTGCTGAGTTATCATATTTTTCAGATCCAATTTTAATGTATCCGCTCATAAAATTTATATCGAAGCCAGGTTCAAAAATAGCGAATAGGTTTTTTTTATGATTTAATGAATGACCGTAAAATAATATGATATTGTAATAGAACGATCTTAAACTTATTTCATTTGATCCATCAGCGTTTGTTGAATAAATTGCATCCTTCGGTGTATGGATCAGTTGCAGCTCATCTCCTATAATGTTTCTTCCTGCCTGGCCTATTACAAAGGAAGTCTTCAGATCTAAAGAGTAATAAACAGGTTTCCATTTTATTTCGGGGGTATTAGTCGGGTTCCAGGTTTGCCAGAACAGCAGCAGGTTATCAGATCCATTCCGGTTAGAGTAGTTTCCGCTGATACCAACACTTATTTTCCACACTCCCATTTTACCTGCCATTTCCAACGGAGTTTGTGGTTTATTGATGTTACTTTTTTCAACAGGAACAGTATAGTCAGCAATTATGCCGTCTTTATAATGAATGCTTTTGATATCACTGACAAACACTGAGTAAATACCTGCCGGCTCGGGTTGCCCGAATTTCTTGTACTTTATTTCCATATTATCTTTCGAGACAATTGTCACAGGAATTACTTCACCGCTTTTTACAAAAATCGTATCCTGAGCTGATGCTATCCCGGAGAATAGCAGGAGCAATAAAATAAATAATTGGGATCTCATGTGGTTGCTGATGTTAAATAAATAAAGAATATGTAAAATCTAAGTACGGCATTTTAGTTATTTTTATGAAATTATTAATCCCGATTTTTGTGAAAAAAATTCAAACACTCCTTTTTTTCTCTTTTATAGCCTGGTCAGTATGTAATTCTCAACCATGGATAAAAGCAGATAGTCTGAGGATGAAGTATTTTCTTCATGGCAGATATGATTCGGCTCTTTATTATACCGATGAGGCAGCAGCATTAATGAGGGGTGTTTCAGGGGAGAATAACATCGAGTATGCTGGTATGCTGGATAATCTGGCCGTTTCTCACTTTTACCTCGGGAATTTTACAAAGGCAAAATATTACATCTTAAAAGAGGTAACGCTGAGAGAATCGCTGAATGCGAATGATGATCCGGGATATATCACTTCCCTTGAGAATGCCTCAATAATATGCAGAAGATCAGGTGACTATGAAGAAGCTTTAACACAAGTCAAAAAAGCTGAGAGAAAGTCCCTGAGAGTATATGGCGCTCACAGTCCTGCTTATGCGAAAACAGTTTCATGTTACGCCGGTGTTTGTTACGATATGGGCTGTTCTGTAAACGATATGGTATATCTTAAACAGGGAGAGGAATATTTTAAAAAGGCAGAAAGTATTTATTTAAGCAACGGTGAGAACTCGAGGATTGCAGTAATTATAAATAAGGCTGACCAGGCTGCTTACAATAATGATATAGGTAATTTACCAATGGCAGAATCCATGCTGCAGGAAGTAGTTTCATCCTGTAAAAATGTATATGGACCATCAAGCACCAATTATGCTTCAGCTTTGAATAATCTTGCAGTTTTTTACTATAATACCGGAGATTATAAGCTTGCCGAGAAGTTTTTTGTCGAAGCTGTCGGTATTTATAAGAAAAGCCCTGAAGCAGGTAGCATACAGACAGGTATTTGTATTAACAATTTAGGTGCATTATATCACGATATGGGAAATTACAATACCGCTATGAAGTTGATTGCAGATGCACAAAAATTACTCGAAAATGATTCTCAACAGAATAATCCTGCTTTTGCAGTAATGCTAAATAATCTTGCATCGGTATACCTGTCAGAAGAATACTATGCAGACCCGGAGAAAAAAAGCCGGGAACGTTTACTTAATTCCGGGAAGATACTGTTTAAGGCCGATTCTGTTTTCAGGATTAATTGCCAGATGCCTCATCCGTATGGCTTTGCGATAATTAACAATCTTGCCCTATGGTATAATTTTACAGGTGATAAAAAGAAGTCTGTTCAGATGTTATATGACCTGACATACCAGTCTAATACTTCTTTCAGGATCCTTGCGATGATGAATAAAATGGGAATATCAGGAGAAATACCTGTGTCCGGAGATTTGCAAGCCCAGCCTGCTCTTGAGCCGTTGATGATCCCTGTAAAGGTTAAATTAATCGATCAGGTTTTAGCCTCAAATGCCGATTATAATGGAAGCGGGGATAGTGAGGGCATAACGAAAAAAATGCTGGAATGGTTCTTAGGTAAAGCGACTAATCTGAAAAAAGCAGTTGGCCCATACCACCCGGCGTATGCCGAAGCATTAAAATCGTTAATTGTTTCGTATGCATCCAATGATGATGCTGCGGCAGAAGAAGAGCTTACTCTTGAATATATAAATGTCATCAACCATAAAACTTTACAGGATTTTTCCTTCCTTTCAGAGAGTGAGAAGGAATTGTATTATCAGACCCGTTTGCCTGATATGGATTCTTTTATAGCGTATGCTTTAACAAGAAAAAGAAAGAATCCGGCGATCACGCGTTATGCTTATAACAATATCCTGCTTAACAAAGGATTGATGCTTAAGTCAAACACAGCTATGCGGTTGGCGATTCTTAGCAGCAACGATCCTGTTTTATTGAAAGAGTACGATGAATGGATTGCACTGCAGAAGGAAATATCTGCTCTTTATTCCACACCCGTCGAGATGCGCACAAAGGATCTTTCTGATCTGGAAAAAAAGGCAAATGATCTCGAAAAATCACTTGTGGTCAGTTCACAGGATTTCAGCGATTATAGGAAAGGTATTCAAAAAACGTGGGAGGATGTCAGAAACAGCCTGAAGCCGGATGAGGCAGCAATCGAATTCACTGACTTTAAAAAGAGAGAAAAGGATGGCGGCGATGCAGTAGTTTATTGTGCATTGATAGTCCGGTCAAATTCAGAATATCCTGAAATGGTGAAGCTTTTTACTAAAAGTCAGCTGGAAGATATTATAGGCAAAAATGGAGGGAATGATGTCAGCTATATTAATGATATCTATGGAACGGCAGACAAGCAGGATGACAGGCTTTATAATCTTATCTGGAAGCCAATTGAAGGATATCTGAGTGGTGCAAAAAATGTATACATTTCACCTTCGGGGCTGCTTTTTAAGATTTCATTCCCGGCAATAAGCAATGGTAAAGACGTTTATTTGTGCGATAAATATCAGATACAGATCAAAGAGAGTACCGGGAATAGCACTGGATCAAGCCTTTATTCAGTGGATAATAATCTGTCAGCCCTGGTTTTTGGTGGTATTCAGTATGGACAGAATAATTCGGGATCACAGGTTTGGAGTTACCTCAAAGGCACAAAAGACGAAGGAGATACAATCAATAGTATCCTTGGGAAAGGACATATTAATGTCACCTATCTTACAGACAATAGCGCAACTGAAGCATACTTTAAACAAAATGCCCGGAAATATAACATTTTGCATATTGCCACTCATGGGTTCTTTTTTGCTGATCCTAATGAAGTCAGGTTCGAAGAAAAAAAACAGGATGTCGAATACGATAAGATAACATTCCGAGGAGCAACAAGAGGTTTCGGGGTCAGCAGCTTTGTTAATAATGAGAATCCGTTGATGCGGTCGGGACTTGTGCTTGCAGGAGCTAATGACGTATGGGTCAAAACTGAAAAGGGAGAAACAGATGACGGGGTCCTGACGGCACAGGAAGTTACACAAATCGACATGCGTAAAAACAATCTGGTAGTTTTATCAGCTTGCGAAACAGGTTTGGGAGATATTAAAGGAAGTGAAGGTGTTTATGGATTGCAGCGGGCCCTCAAAATGGCAGGTGTAAAATACATTATTATGAGTCTCTGGGAGATCCCCGATAAGGAAACAGTTGAGTTCATGGGGAAATTCTATAATAATTTGTTACAGGTAAAGGACATACGGGAAGCTTTCGTGGAGACACAAAAAGATATGAGGGCAGAATATAATCCGTTTTATTGGGGTGCATTCGTTTTAATGGAATAATAGAATTTATTTTCCTGATCTTCCTTTAGGGTAAAATTAATTCCATCTGTATATGTATTACCAGGGTAAGGTACCACCGCGACTTGTGGAATATAGTTGAATTTTAAAGAAAGTCCAGTCATTTTTCATATTTTTATTGGGTATAACCTGGTTATAATGGCCACGTAAAATGAAAGTTGATAAAACCTTGCTCTTCTTCTGCCTTATCTGCCTCTGGACAGGAAATTCGGTGTATGCACAGACTCCATATTGTAAAAACCTGGGTTTCGAGCTTGGCAATTTTAGTAACTGGATAGGGTATACCTGGAGGTATAGCGAAGCTGCAGATGCAATGTGGATAAATACTAATCCGGCGCCGGGCTTTGTTTCAAGGAGACACACAATTATGTCCGATACTTCTGCCTATGATGCAAATACAGGATATGCTTTAAGAAAAATACCCAAAGGTTATAAGTATTCTGCGCGGCTGGGCGATGAGATCATAAGCTCGGATGGAAGTCCCAGATGCTGGAACCAGAGCCTGAGATATACCATGACAATTGACTCTTCAAATGCTCTTCTGATCCTTAAGTTTGCCCTGGTGTTGCAATATGCCGTCACTCACACTGAAATTAATGAACCCCGCTTTAAGCTTACCCTATACGACAGCAATGGCAATGTTCTTCCGGATTGCTCTAATTACGATGTATATGCATCTAATAAATATGTAAAAGGTTTTAAGACATACCTGCCTCCAGGTTCTAAACCCCCGGTTGAATGGAGGGATTGGACGACGGTAGGGGCGAACCTCCTGAAATATGTGGGACAAACTATTACCGTTGAATTTATGGCAGCAGATTGCAGGGAACATTACCATTATGGTTATGCTTATTTTCTGGCTGAATGCCATCCAATGTATATTACTACAAAGTTTTGTGAAAACGATACTTCAGCTGTTCTTATTGCACCCGACGGGTTTGAAAAATACGAATGGAAGAATAGCAGCGGAACGCTGGTTGACACTGTCCGTATCATTAACCTGAAAGTCCCCGACCAGAAAACATCTTATACCTGTACATTGACCTCAGCCACGGGATGTGTTGTCACTCTTCAGACCAAGGTTGTAAAGTATATTCCTAAAGCTGATTTTAGTTCATTTATGCTTGATTGTAATTCCAATACAGTTCAGTTTATCAATTCCTCCACGAAGACCAATGGCACTTTATTATACAATTGGATTTTTGATGACGGGAATACTGCTGCCATTAAGAACCCTCCATATACCTTTAGTTCTTCAGGAATGCATATGGTGACCCTTATACTAAGCAACCCGCCATCTTCATGCACGGACACTCTGACCAAAAATATTGAATCATTTTCGCCTCCGCTGGTCGGTATCAATGGCGATTCCACATACTGTCACGGACTAAGCACCACTCTTAAAGCTTATGGTGCATACGAGTATACCTGGAGCAACGGTTCGAAAACGGCGACACAGGAAATATCAGCTCCGGGAGGGGTTTACTGGTTACTGGGACGTTCTAGCACGGGATGCGTATCTGATACCATTTATAAAACCATCTTTGAGGACGCGGACTGGCCCTTATTAACGAAGGGTGATACAACTATTTGCGGGAATGTGAGTGTTGTGCTTTCTGCATCAGGAGCTGTAAAATACAGGTGGAACAGGAAAGTTCTGCTATCATCATCAGGAAGCGATAGCTATTTGTGGACTAAAGCAATCACAGATGATTCGATTGTTGCGTCATCGCCTGGAATTTATGTCGTTACAGGTACAAATACACGCGGATGCGAAAAGCATGTAACTTTCAATGTAACAGGGTATCCCCTTCCGCCAGTAGATTTTTCTCTCTCTCCTGATGCCCTTGACAGGAACCATAAGACACTTACCTGCACTATGCCTGGAGAGACAGGTGCTCAGTATACCTGGAAGATGGGGGATGGTTCGTCTGAAACGGGTCAGTCAGTTCAGCATGAATACGACATTTCGGATACAACATTGGCTTACCTGATTAAACTTAAGGTTTTAACCTCGCAAGGTTGCACAGACAGCTCTTCAAAATATATTGATGTGGTGCCTTTCATTCCTAACGTTTTCTCTCCAAACGGTGATGGAATGAATGATATATTTATGACCGGATTTGATCTTGAGATCGTTGACAGGAACGGGCTGCAAATTTATAAAGGTAATAACGGATGGGACGGAAGGCAGAACGGACGGCCTGCCGATCCGGACACCTACTTCTACCTGGTTTATTATAAGGACAGCGAACAAAAGATGCATACCAGGAAGGGTTATGTTACCTTAATAAGATGAAGAGATGGAAATGAGGAGGCGATATGCATTTTTATTGACAACTATCTGTCTGATGTCTGGATTGGAGGTAATGGCACAGACTGACATAAGCCTTTCAACTCACTGGAATAACAGGGCCAATTACAATCCGGCTTTTATTGCACGGACAGATTACCTGTACCTGTTTTGCAACACACGCTATCAATGGGTTGGCATCAATGGAGCTCCTGTAGTACTGAATGTACAGGTATCAGAATATTATGATGCCATCCATTCAGCATTCGGATTGTCATTTGTAGATGACAAGATAGGAGCTACACAATCCTTCAATCCTATGCTTACATATGCGTTCCGCATTGCGAAGAAAGACAAATGGGCTTTATCCATGGGTCTTTCGGGAGGCATGTTCATACGCACAATGGATGCATCGAAGCTTGAGGCTGAAACTGCCGGCGATCCTTCACTCTATAATTATTATAATAAAATTAACCAGCCCGATGTGAACGTGGGATTTGAATTTCAGAACGCTCACTTCATTGCCGGCATCTCTTCAACTCACCTGATGTCGATCAGCAAATCAGATAGCCTTTTCCTCAATACTAATCATCGTTATGCCTATGCTATTTACAGGAATGATAATCCAATGATGCTCTCCTATAGTTTTGGAATGCAGGTTGTTAACAGGTTTAATCTTACTGTTGTTGAAGGTAATGTCTTCATCCGTGTCAAACGCCCGGCAAAAATGATTACCGGTCCGCTAAATAAAGGGCCGCAGGAAATTCTCGATATCGGATTGACCTGCCGGACTTCGCGTGAGATGACATTGCTTTTAGGAGTAATGATCTCACCATATTTCAGGATAGGATATGCCTATGATCAAAGCCTCCTTTCCAAATATTGCATGTACGGGACCCATGAGGTAATGCTTGAATACCGCATCCCTGCCAAATCGGCTTCCACTAAGGTACGGTGCGGTAGCAAGGAATTCTGGTATCGTTAAGTACAATCCTGATGACTTCAATGATAAAGCATATATCAAAATATTGTCTGGTCATATTGATTTCACAGGTAATTATTACTTCAACCTTTGGCATTACGGCTAAATTCAGCTATTCTCAACTAAGCAAATGTGCTCCAGCAATAGTAAGATTTACCAATAACTCCACACATGGGACCGGTATTACCTACATCTGGGATTTTGATCTTGGTGCGATTGTTACCGCTACTGACGACTCGGTAAAAGAACAATTATATTCAGAAGCCGGGCAATATAAGGTAACGCTCAAAGTTACTGACGGAGTTAATTGGGACAGCACCAGCACAACAATTACAGTTTTTGGAGGTCCATCTGCAAGTTTCATTTCCGATAAAGCATATGGATGTCCCCCATTGCTGATTAATTATACGAGCACATCAACTGCAGGTTGGTCAGATATTATGAATACTTCCTGGGATTTCAGAAACGGCGATTTTGCCGATGGTAAATCAGCACAATATACCTATGACAAAACCGGAACTTATGATATAATTCTTAAGGTCACTGATAAGAACGGCTGCTACAGCATTTATGAATCTGATAAATTTATTACTGTTGCCAATAAGCCAAATGTGAACTTTGCCGCCACCGACACCTTCGCCTGCTCACCCCCGGTGAACGTGTCCTTTACCAATTTGACAACAGGCTCTTCTATGATGAACTATAAATGGGATTTTGGAAACGGTAAGACTTCGACCGATTTAAGCAACTCATCTATTTATACTTCAGCCGGCAGCTATAATGTTAAATTAATGGCAACAGATCAGTTTGGCTGTTCGGATTCACTGACTAAACCGTCATATATCATAGTCGGTTATGCAAAAGGAACATTGTCTGTTTATGATGCTAAGAATAATATAGTCAGTACACCCTATCTTTGTGATGGGACGTACCAAATTGTTTGTTCCACTGCCAATCTGCCTGATTATACGTGGATCATCACCGATAATAATATAACTTCGACTTTCCCGGGAAGAAATTCAATAATATACAAAGTGACAGGATCGGGGAAAATCGATGTCAAATTGATTTATGGCAAAAAATCATATTGCACCGATAGTATTTCTGCATCCTTTGCCAAGAGCTACATTAAAGCAGCATTCTCACTGAAAGATAATTTGTTCTGTGCAGTGCCGTCGCAGGTCGACCTGGTAAATGCTTCGTTAAATGCCGACAGGTTTAACTGGTATCTGTCAGGCAAGCTGATTTCGAATGAAAAGGTAACTTCTTATACGATTACACAAAAAGACCTTCCAGCTGAAACTTACGAACAGATTTATAATCATGAGATTAATAAGATCAGTCTGCCTTTCAAGCTGGTAGCCTCCAACGGCGGAGTTTGCTTCGATTCTATTACAAATGTGGTTACTGTAGCATTGCCGGTAGCCCGGTTTGTGCCTGATAAAGTCTCAGGATGTGTTCCTTTGCAAGTAAGCTTTTCCGACAGCAGCAAATCGGTAGCCGGGATAGATGCCTTTACTTATAAATTCGGTAAAGATTCACTCACCGCCTTTACCAATTCACCGGTGAAGTATACTTTTACCAGGCCGGGAGTATACAATATCTCAGAAATTATCAAAAGCGGCAAATGTTATGATACTTCTGAGGTTGTAAGGGTTGTTGCAGGCGATAAGCTGGTACCTGATTTTACCGTAACTCCGGCTGAAGTATGCAATGGGGGAACAATACATCTTACCGGTGATGCCAACAACAATTCAGTGGTAAATATGTGGCGGTTTAAATCGAATAATCTGTTTGACTTAAATTTCACGTCCAGACCTGATACTGACATTACAGTATATACCGACACTGCAGGTTATAAGAATATAAGTCTTCAGACCGACTATAACGGATGTCTTTCGGATACCATAAAGCACAACATCCTGAAAATTAAGGGACCTGTCGGAAATTTCACCGGATCTTTCAGTTGCGATACTCCGCTGGTCTATCATTTTAAAAACGGCATTACACCTGCCTCATCACTCACATGGAATATTGATACTGCAGTAATATATAATGTCGATTCCCTAAGATATGTTTTTCCGGGGAGAGGGGATTATTCAGCAAAGCTTACTGTCTCAGATATTTCATCGGGTTGTACGCTGACAAGGTCAAAGCTCATTCAGGCTCGCAGCGCAAAATCTGCTTTTACTGTCAGCGATACGATACTTTGTGCCGGCGATACTGTGCATCTGAATGCTTCTTCATCAATTGATTATATCAATACTTGTTATAATGAAGGCTTCTTATGGTATTTTGGAGACGATTCTCCACCAAGAAGAACCTTCCTGAGAACTTACGATCATATTTACACTTCAAAGGGAAATGACACGATAAAGCTGATCGTAACGGCCGACAACGGATGTATGGTAACTTCTAAAAAGCCGGTTCATGTCTTCAGACCCGAAGGAAGTTTCACAACCGATAAAAAGAATGGCTGTATACCGGAACTTTCCGTAAATTTCAAAAATACATCCACGGATACAACCATTGTAAACTGGATCTGGAATTTTGGGGACCAGACTTCTGACAGCACAAACAGCATAAATATAGCACACACATATACAAGTAATAAAAAACAGACATATTACCCTGCTCTCACTGTATATGATACCTATAAATGTTCAAGCAATAATGCTATACCGACTTCGCTGACAGATGCAAATTGTGATTTTCAGGCAAACGACAATGCTATTTGTGCCGGAGAGATTGTTGTCTTTACTCCTGCGGACACAACCCTCACAAATATGTACTGGGACTTTGGAGACGGCACAACGTCAGCCACTACAAATAAGCATACTTATGCCAGCGCCGGTAAGTATACCGTTTCGCTGACAGCACTGAAAGACGGCTGCAGCGGCAAGGTTATAAAATCAAATTATATCAGTGTCGAAAAAGCAGATGCCAATTTCACGGTTGGCGACAGTATTTTTTATTGTTATCCTGATAATCTGCATTTTATACATAACAATACAATTGGAAGTCCTGCTGTTGATTTTCTCTGGACATTCGGATCAAATACCCTTGTTGACAGGAGCTCAGGAGATGTGAAATATACATTTACAAAGCCGGGAAATTATACTGCCCAGCTCACTATACGAACTTTGAATGGTTGTTCGGCGAGCCGTTCAAGGCATATTTCAATTATGGGACCAACGGCATATGTCAGCGTTGCTCCCCTTAATATATGCTATAATGATGCTGTTTCTTTTAAGATCGATTCATTAAAGGATGTTACCCAGTGGAAATGGCTGTTTGGAGATGGGACCACTTCGACCGTGAATACGACTACCCACAGGTACACTTCACGGGGGAAAATTATCCCATCAGTCCAGCTGATAAACAGTACCTGCAATGCGATTCTTATACTTGATACAATCTCGGTTTCAAAAGTACAGGCTAAATTCAGCAGCAGCGACAGTACCCTGAATATTTGTTTCGGAAGTAAGCTTTACCTGGTGAATAAGTCAGTTTATTCAAGTTCCTGGGATTGGTATGTCAATAATGTCAGGTCATCTACCGATTATAATTTCAATAATATCCTATTCGGGAAAACAGGAGAATATAATATCAAGCTCGTTGCAAAGGATGGAAGCGGCTGCACTGATACCCTGGCAAAGGATTTTACTGTATATCCGACACCTGATTTTTCAATTTCAGGCGATTCAACTATATGCCCGGGAAAAACTTCCGTGACCCTTAGTGTCAGTGGCGATGCCAGCTCGGAGATCAAATGGACACCATCGACAGGCCTGAGCAGCACCTCATCATTCACAGTAACAGCCAGTCCATCCAGCTCGACAACATATACGGCTGTGGTTACGAATAATGATGCATGTTCAGCAAGCCGAAAGAAAACGGTTCTGGTAAACCAGCCATTTGATATAGGCAGATCGCCTCTAAGTGACACTACAATTTACATTGGCGAAAAAATCCAACTGGTAGTTTCACCTTCTGCCGGCAATGTAAGTTATTCATGGTCGCCTGATTTTAATATTTCATGCCTGAACTGCAATAATCCATGGATTAATCCTACAGAAGCGACTCTCTATAAGGTTGAAATGAAGAATGACTGCTTCGATCTGTTTGAAAAGTTCAATGTTAATGTGATTGCTGATTTCTATCTTGAAGCACCTTCGGCATTCACTCCGAACGGTGATTCAAATAATGATATATTCAAGTTCGAAGAAAAAAACATTGCAGATTTTGAGATGAGAATATTCAACCGGTGGGGAGAAATTGTCTTCTCAACAAATGATGTTCAGCAGGGCTGGGACGGATATGTGAATGGTCATCTTCAAAATATAGATACATATAAATATGCGGTAAAGGCCACAACTATTCACGGATATACATTTGAAAGGAAGGGGGAATTCTTACTATTAAAATGAAACGAATGAATTTTTTGATTAATTACAAATCAATTTAGCCTGATGCAGCCCTGCCTGACATATAAATCAAATAAAGTTGTATTTAAGCGATCACACTTACTGCATCTGGTTATTATTATTCTGTTTTCTCAGATGCCAGGCGTTCAGGCACAGGATATTCATTTCTCACAGTTTTTTGCTGCTCCGCTTCTGATAAATCCAGCAAATACAGGAATGTCAGGAAAAGATATCAGAGTTGCGAATATTTACAGGAACCAGTGGGCAAAAGTCGGTATCCCATATGAAACAATCATTACTTCGGTTGATAAGAATTTGAACATTTCAGGTCATTCATTTGGTATCGGTGGGCTGATCCTTCATGATCAGTCATCGTCATTTAATTTATTGGCAGATGAATTCATGCTCTCTGTCAGCTATTCCAAGATAATTAATAATCAACAGTTTACATTTGGATTGCAACCGGGTTTCGTCTTCAAATCATTTAATCTTGAAGGTTTGACCTTCAGTTCACAGTTCAACCAGCTGAGTCAGTTTTTCGATGCTACATTACCTAATCTTGAGAACAACCTGGACGACAGACTCAGGTACCTGGACCTTAATGCGGGAATATTCTGGCGCACCATTATAAATAAAATTATACCATCGGCAGGCATTTCAGTCAGTCATCTGAACATGCCTGTACAGAGGTTTTCGACATCCTCAACGGGTATTCGGCTCCCAATGAAATTAAATTTTAGCAGCGAGGTATTGATTCCGGTCAACGCCAGGATTGATTTGAAACCGGATATTCTTTACAGCTATACACCCGGAGCGAATGAATTTCTTCTTGGCAGTGCAGGAGATTATTCGATATTACAGTCAAATCTACCGGTGACAAAACTATATGCAGTAATGATGCTGCGGTTAAATCCTGTTCGTGACATAGATGCTTATATTTTAGGAGGAGGAGCAGAACTAAAGCAGTTCAACATTGGGCTGACTTACGATTTTAATATTTCCCCATTGCATAAAGTAACAAACTTCAACGGCGCATTTGAGGTGTCACTGATATATACGGGTAAAAGCCATACCAGTAATATTACGAGTCTGCCATGCTATATCATAAATTAAAAAACTCCGGTTCAATGGATAACAATAAAATGATATACGGAATCTTGGATTTTTTCAGAATGAATTTCATTTTGCTGTTCTCCTTTTTTATTATTCAATTATCAAATATGCCTGCAATGGCATCTAAGGATTCAGATGAATATTCCGGAAAGCATGCAGATAAGAAAAACAAGGATATTAAACTGATCTACAGGCAGGCAAATCTTTATTTCGAAACAAGAGATTATAAGATGGCAGATCAGTATTATGATTCAGTAATTAGTATCAATCCGGTTAAATATCCCCTGGCTTATTACAGCAAGGGATTGGTTTGCATGAATCTCGAGAAATACGATAATGCGATTGAGTCGTTCAACAAGTTTAAGAGATTCTATAGAAGTAAAAGCGACAGATTCAATTACAGGAAGCTGGCTGCGATATACTCGGCAAGCTCTCAATGGGCAAAGAACAACCTGACTGACGACCGAAAAATCACTATCACACACCCGGGGAATGTTCTGAATCATACGGATATTGACTTCTCTCCTTTCCCGGTTGATGATAGTACAATTTATTACGGGGCAGCCGATTCTGAAAATTCTAAACAATCAGGTCCTGTAAGGCAGATTTACAAGGCAGAGCGGGTCAATGGAAAATGGAAAAGTACCGGCCTGCTCGAAAGTGTAATAAATGATCCTGAATTCAATACCGGGAATGCAGCTATCTCGGCTGATGGCACGAACCTGTTTTTTACAAGGTCGCGTAAAAACTGGCAAAATGAAATTATCAGCGAGATCTTTGTAAGCCGACGGGCTGACAATCAATGGCAGGCGCCTGAAAAGCTTCCATATCCGATAAACAGTGAAAATTTTACATCAACTCAGCCTGCTCTCGGCAGGAACCTGAGAACCGGAAATACTATTCTCTATTTTGTATCAGACAGGCCAGGAGGCAGGGGAGGACTCGACATCTGGTATACTGAATATGACAAAAAGCTGAAGATCTACAGAAATCCCGTCGATTTAACGAATAAAGTAAACAGCATTGGTGACGAATGCTCTCCATTTTACGATAATTCGACGCAGACACTCTATTTCAGCTCAAAGGGCAGAAAGAATGAGTTTGGGGGCTTTGATATATATAAATCGACAGGTTCATTAAGTAAATGGACTGATGCTGTTCCTTTACCAAGACCAATAAATTCCTCCTTTGACGACTACTTTTTCTCAATATTTAAAAACAATAAGGAAGGGTTCTTTTCTTCTAACCGTCCCGGTTCGATGACTCTCAATAATGGAACCTGCTGCGACGATATTTATTCATTCAATATCAGTGAATGTGTCGGTGTCTATTCCCATGGGTCGGTCAGAAATTCGACAAATTATGACATATATGACGAGCTGAATGAAAAATATCATCTCGGACTTAAATATCCGGAAAACAATGCTCCTTTAAGTGATGTGCCTGTGGAACTCTATTTGCCTGATGAAAAAGCTGATGATGCAATTTTAGTTGCTCAGACTACAACAGACAAGAATGGGAACTATCATTTTGAACTTGATAAGGATAAGAATTATAAAATACTGGTAAAAAACTATGGCTACTTTGAAAAGAAGGTAGCTGTGAATACGTTTAATTTAAAATGCGCTGACACTGTAACCATCAGTTCGGCATTAATTCCCTATCTGCCAAAGGTCACCATACAGGTAAACATTTATTATGATTTTGATAAGTACAATCTGACTGAGTCGGCAAAGCAGACAATTGATTCGATGATGCTGCCGCTGTTTGACATCTTTCCGAACGGAGTTGTGGAGATAGGTTCACACACAGACAGTATCGGAACGGAGCTTTACAATATGGACCTGTCGCAGAATCGGTCAGAAAGCGTTGTAAACTACCTCATTTCAAAAGGGATCGCAAGCGATAGGTTAGTCGCTAAAGGATATGGAATGAGCATGCCTTTGGCACCGAATAAAAACAGTGATGGTTCTGACAACCCTGAGGGACGCCAGCTGAACAGGAGAACGGAAATGAAGATAGTGGGCGACATTTCCCGATTCAACAATAATGAATGAGAATAAAATGCTGAAAAAAGTATCAGGTTATGAGTAAGAAGAGAATTATTGTTTTGGCTGTTTCACTTATATTTATCCAGTATATGATCTCCGCACAGTTGCCTGACGGTGTTACAGCAACTCAGTCATTTCTGAGTGAAATTACTAAAAATTACAAGGATGAAAACTTATTATCCTTTGATCTGAATGCTATTACTACTCATGTCAATATTCCGGTTGAGGTTCATATAGTGATGAACATAAAAGGGAATGCGGAAGTGAATCAGAAAAGCATATATAACAGCGTTGTTCTGACTAACAGTTATTTCAAAGAGGTTGGAATTCATTTCTTTGTTGATACAATTGACTATGTCAATGATTATAACTATTCATATATTGCCTATAACAATCTCAGGAAAGAACTCCTTGTCAAATATGCGGTTAATAACAGGATCAATCTTTTTATAGTCGATTCAATTAAGCTGGGTTCTTTTTATAGCTATGGTTTTACATATTTTCCTGATGTTCCTGACAGTAATTATATTTTCCTGGACAAGAGTTACCTGAGCGGGAATTCTCTGACGACAATGCTGGGGCATTTTATGGGGCTCCTTTCAACACATGAGACAGCAGGAGGGAAAGAGCAGGCAAATGAGAAAAATTGTGCTGAGAGCGGTGATTATATATGTGATACATATGCTGATCCTGATCTTCTGGGCCAGGTTATTGATAGCTGTAAGTATATTGGAACAATGAGAGACGACATGGGTAAATACTATATTCCCTCTGTAGCAAATATCATGTCAGATTCGCCTGATAAATGCAAATGCATTTTAACGCCTCTCCAGTTCCGGAGAATCTATTATTACTATTTAAAATACAGGCAATATCTCACATACTGAATTTAATAAAGGTTCGGCATTCCGGATTGATCATCTATGATTTTCAGGGGTATGTGACCGAAAACTTGCCGCCACAGGTAATGTTACCGTTATATGTCTTGTTTGTTGACCCGCCTACCTGCGAAGCAATTATTGAATAGGATCCTGCAGGAACATATTCATAAGTGCATTCATAAAGAGGGTCGGCCGTAAGGAGAAGGGTTCCATTGACAAATACCTGGTATTGATTTGATGATTGATTTATTAACTCCAATGTTCCTGTTTCTATAAGAGTTGAAGTGACTGTTCTTATTTTATTAAGTTCCAGTATGTCAGTAGTGGTAACTCCATTTAGGTTATTCATGCACCCTTTTTCAGCCAGCCAGTAATATTTTAATGGCTGCAGATCATCAAACCTCACTTCTCCTGTTGTGTCAGAAGTTTGAGTTGACCCTGTCTGTTTCTCCTGATGCTCCAGATCTTCCAGCGCACTATAAAGCTTCACTGCAACTCCTGAAATTGAGTTTCCCAGTTTATCTATAACCCGGATATTTAATGATGTAGAAATTGACGTATCAACTTTACTGCACCCGGTGAGAACTAAAAATATTACAGCGATTACGGGCAATGAATGTTTTATAGGTTCCATTTATTAAATGTTAATTCTGGTGATCAAACAATTGTGAAGATATCCTAATACGTAATGTAACCTTTCCGGTTTTGACAAACGCCAGATCATGTTAAAGATATACATTTTGACCTCTTACTATTAATACAATATGTAAGGATTTTACCCTACTCCGGATGGAAATAACTAAAGACAAGATATTCAGATATTCAATGATACCATTAAGATATTAATATGCAATTAGTTATGGCATATCTTATGAAATTGCTTATCGGATATAGGTGATAATAATTATAGAAAAATAGAAATGAAAGTCGAAAAGATCGTATATGTTTTTTAATACATTTGCATATCAAATAATTAAAAAATAATATAATGACACCTGACAACACCTTCACTAAATCCACCGGAACATACTCAAATAAAGGGAATCCCGTATATATTATAGCCCTTACTTTAGTTGCTACACTCGGGGGATTATTGTTCGGCTATGATACAGCAGTAGTAAACGGTGCTGAAAAATCGCTTGTTGAACTGTTTATTACAAAAATTCTCAATCCGGCAAACCATGATTATACAGTTAAGCTAATCAGCCAATATAAAATGCTGATGACACTTTGTATTTACCTGATAATACTGGTTGTCTCAGGTCAGATAATAAGGCTGCTTGGTTTTAAAAAAGGAGGATTGTTCTGTGGAGGGCTCGTTCTTATAGTCACGATATGGGCTATACATTTTCTGGGGAAATCTATTCCTGTTGAAGGATCGGCCTTGCAGGGCACAGCTGATATAATAAAGGGATTTGTTATTGCCAGTGCATTGATAGGGTGTATTATTGGAGGTGCACTAGCGGGTTTTATTTCAAAATCGCTTGGCAGGAAAAATGGACTGATTATCGCAGCGGTTGCTTTTTTCATATCGGCCATAGGTGCCTGGAAACCGGAGTTCTTTAATATTTTCGGTACTCTGCCTGTATTCTCTTTCTTCTTTTACAGGGTAATCGGTGGTATTGGAGTAGGGATCGCTTCCATGATATCTCCAATGTACATTGCAGAAATAGCTCCGGCAGAAAGCAGGGGGAAACTGGTTTCATTTAACCAGTTTGCCATTATATTCGGGATGCAGGTTATTTATTTTGTCAATTATTTTATTGCAAAGCAGGGCAACGACCTGTGGCTTGTAAACGAAGGATGGCGCTGGATGTTTTTATCAGGAGCCATTCCTGCAGGATTATTCCTGATTCTTTTGTTATTTGTACCGGAAACACCCCGTTATCTGGTAATGAAAGGCAAAGAGGACAAAGCGCTTAAAGTGCTTAATAAAATCTCGGGTACAAATAGTGCACCAGCTATCCTGGAAGAAATTAAAGGCACACTTCATGAGACGAGTGCCCCATGGCTTTCATTTGGTTTTCTTGTGATCTTTATTGGTATTCTGCTATCTGTTTTCCAACAGTTTGTCGGTATTAATGTTGTGTTATACTATGCAGGGAATATATTCAGGAATATGGGAGCTTCAACTAATTCGTCGCTGCTGCAGACAATCCTTGTCGGCAGTGTCAACCTGATCTTTACCGTTGTAGCTATTATGACTGTCGATAAATTCGGAAGAAAGCCGCTTATGATAATCGGTGCACTTGGAATGGCAGTCAGCATGATATCGCTTGGCTTAGCCTTTTATACTCATAATGAAGGCGTAATGGCACTGATTTTCATGCTTTCATATATAGCTTTTTTTGCTATGAGTTGGGGCCCTGTAACATGGGTTCTGCTTTCCGAGATATTTCCAAACAGCGTTCGTGGAGCTATGTCAATCGCAGTTGCTGCACAATGGATTGCAAACTGGCTGGTTTCCCTTACATTTCCTATTATGAATGACAATCATTGGCTGACTTCCCTGTTTAACCATGGTTTCTCTTATTGGATTTACGGTGTAATGGGAATCCTGGCTGCTCTGTTTGTATGGAAACTGGTTCCGGAGACTAAGGGAAAGACTCTGGAAGAAATAGAAAAAATATGGAAAAAATAACAACCTGATTGGAGGAAGATTAACCTATCCGGTTAGTGTTGTTAATTAATGACAGGAATAATTGAAGTAATATTCAGTAAATATCCTGCTGATCATTATTTTTCATCAAAGACTAAAATTGCTCATATAAGCGAAGTCTGTTTTTGAGAAGAGTAATTTCATCCTGCATATCATTCATCCGTTGTAACAAATGGATAACAGTATCAATGCCTTCAAGGTTGATATCAAGCTCGTAATACAGGCGTACAATTTTCTCCAGGTCATAAAGCTGGCTTTCCTGGATGTATTCTGTTTCTTTTATAGTGGTAATTTCTATCAAACCTGTCTCCTGAAGAGATTCGATAAAAGAAATCTCAATGTTATGGCTGGCACAAAATTCATTTGCAGGTATCAAATTTACCTTATTCATCGGGTTGATTTTTAAGATTGGGATCTTGATAATTCAATAAATAATTCTTTTTGTTTCTCAGTCAGGTCAGTGGGAATTTTAACCGTATATGTCACGTATAGATCTCCAAATTGTCCTTTGCTTTTATAAACAGGGAATCCTTTTCCTTTTAATTTTATTACGCTTCCGGTTTGTGTTTCAGGTTTCACTTTCAGTTTTACTTTGCCGTTCAGCGTATCAACTGTGATCTCGCCGCCCAGTACTGCAGTGTACAAACTCAGATTGGCCTTTGTATACAGATCATTGCCTGATCGTTTGAATTCAGAGTTATTGGCAATCTGAAAAGTGATATAAAGATCACCACTTGGCCCACCATTTACGCCCTGCCCTCCATGTCCCGGTATTTTAATTGTTTGTCCGTTTTCAATTCCGGCAGGAATGGTAATCCTTATTTTTCTACCGTTTACCGTCAGAGTCTGCTGATGGGCCTCATAGGCATCAATCAGTTCAAGTTGAAGCTCTGCATTGTAATCTTCTCCTCTGTATTTTACCTGTCTGCCTCTGCCGGTACTTCCAAACCCTCCAAACATCGATTCAAAGAAATCAGAAAATTCTCCCTCATCCCGGGCACCCTGATATCTTTGTCTTTGGGATTCCGACGATTGTTCCTGATACTGGCCTGCATTTTTAAATTCGTCGGCATGTTTCCAATCTTCACCGTATTGATCATATTTTTTTCTTTTTTCAGGATCGCTTAGAACCTCATTGGCTTCATTTATCTGCTGGAAGTTCTTTTTCGCATCCTTATTATTCGGATTCAGATCGGGATGGTATTTTCTTGCCATCTTCCGATATGCGCTTTTAATATCCTTCTGAGTCGCATTTTTGTCGACGCCTAAGGTTTTATAATAATCAATGTACATTTCAAAAATAGCTTGTATTTTATTTTACAGGAGCCACGTCGAGAACTGTAAATGTTCCGGGTTTTATTGCAGGCCTGCGGTTTGTATTTCCTGCAGACGGAGTTGCAATTTCATATTCTGCAGTTGACAGGAATATGTGATGTGTTTTTTTATCTACAATTATTGTCCTGGCTCCTGGCTGGGTAGGAAAGTTTTCGAGTACTTTGAACTCATCAGGACTAACCTCCTGGACTATAGTCAAAGTCCCTTCTCCATTTGAGCTGTAAGCGCGTTTTAGTACAGGATCGAAAGCAGCACCATCTGGTCCGTTACCGATTGGAAGCGAAGTTATAACCTTGCCTGACAAGGCATCCATGACAATCATAAGCTTGTTGCTGCAAACAGCGAAAAGCCTGTGGGTTTCATTATCAAGAGCGAGCCCGCTGGCTTCTTCACCGGGAGCAATGCTCCATGTTTGTTCGACTTGATTGGTTTTTGAATTTATAAGAGAAATCTCGCTCTTGTCTTCAATATTTACATATAATTTACCTTTTCCGTCCGTTACAGAGTTTTCGGGCTTTCCATCAAGCTTGATTGTAGCAATAACTTTGTTTGCCGAGGCGTCAATCACAGTTGCATTTGCTGTCCTTCCATTATAAGCAAATACATTATGACTGAATGGATCATATATTATTGCATCAGGATTCTGGCCTGTCACAGTCACTTTAGTTATGAAGGCAAGTGAGGTGAGATCGATAATTGTTACCGAAGAGTCTCTGCCATTGCTTATAAATGCTTTATTCAGATCAGTTGCAATAGCAATGCCATGAACGCCTTTGGTATCAGGAATGGTACCTATCAGCTTCCCGTCCTTTTCATCGATTACATTGACGACAGTATTATGTGAAATAAAGATCCTGCCAGTTGACTCATCTGCATTCAGATAGTCCCAGCCGCCATCTCCGTCAACATGGAACTTGTTAGCTATTCTGTACAATGAAGATCCTGTCTGAGCCTTCAAAGCAATGCTGCCTGATATCAGGGTTAAGCATGCAATAAACACATAAATCTTTTTCATTTTTATAGTTCTTATTTTATGAAATGTAAAATTAGTCTATTTAAATGGAAGCCATATCAGGTACCGGTAAGAATCCAGTTAAAAATTTTAAACGACATATTGGATTAATTAATTCTATTCTCTGTTGCAGACCATGTTTCAATTATTATGCTTCATTCTCCGGATATGTTTATAGGAAGTTTCATAAATTCTATCCGGCTTGTCCCCATTCATTTATTTATATTAATTTTATAAAGATAAATTATCTGTAAAAAGACTATCAACATTAGAAAATCTTTTAATCCAAAAAAACCACAATTATGAAAAAGCTTATTTGCTCAATTTTTGTATTAATGGCAGGTTTTGCCCCGGTTATCGCACAGGAAGATGGTGCAGGCTGCAAAGATCCGGCTCTATTTACCAGGATGCCAGGCTATCATATTTACAGGTGTGAAGATTTGCAGTTCGACAAATTTGAATTCAAGATCAGTGACAATAAAACTCAGATAGTTGAGGGCCATTCTCTTTTTATTATGTATGATCTTAATGAGAACGTTCAGGCCCCAAGCCCCTTGCAAACTGTTCGTAATTATACTAATGCAGCGAAAAAAATTGGTGGGCAGGTTGTCTATGAATGGGATGATGCAGGACCGAATGCTGTTTTTAAAGTAGTTAAAAACGGGGTTGAAGCGTGGGCAGCCATTTATGCCAGCTATAATGGCTCATATAATATACACGTTATAGAAAAAGAGGCAATGAAGCAGGATGTTGTTGCTGATGCAAGCAGTATGGCCAGCAGTATAAATGAGACAGGTAAGGTGGCAGTTTATGGTATCTATTTTGATACCGGTAAAGCAACTTTGAAGCCGGAATCTCAGCCAACCATGCTGGAGATAGCCAAATTACTGAAGACAAATCCAGGTCTTAAGCTCTACGTCGTAGGACATACCGATAATACAGGAGCATTCGATGCAAATATGAAACTATCGATGGACAGGGCTGCTGCTGTTGTCAATGCACTTGTATCCAAGCAATCTGTAAACGCTGCAAGCCTCAAAGCCTGTGGCGATGGACCAACATCACCCGTTGCCACTAACGATACAGAGGAGGGAAAGGCTCTGAACCGCCGGGTGGAACTTGTGAAGCAGTAAATTTTATTTTCATAGGTTTTTATTATTTTTGATTCTGATTTCATTAAGTATAGAGAGTATAAATTATTAAACTCTTAATATAGTATTGACAGGACATCTTGTAACCATATCGATAATTGGGCTGTTGGCCGGTTTCTTATTCTCAATGCCGATTGCGGGACCAATAAGCATCCTGATAACTTCGAATGCACTTAAAGGAAGACTTAAGTATTGCAATCTTCTTACAGTAGGTGCCGCAATAGCTGATTTTATTTATGTTCTGATTGCCGTTTATGGAATAACAAATCTTTTTTCGGCTTATAAGAGTATTATTCCATATATACTGGGTATCGGAGCAATACTTGTCTTTTATGTTGGTTTCAGGATCGTCCGCACAAAATTTGACCTTGATCACATTGATGAGGAACAAAAGCTTGCCGACAAACAGGATAATAAACACAAAGGGGCTATTTATACCGGATTTATGCTCAATTTCCTGAATCCGACCCTCTTCTTCGGCTGGCTAATATCCTCATTCATTGCTTTATCTTTTGCAGCATCGCTCGGATTTAATACAGGAGGGCTCAGTACAGTAGTGGACCAGAGCCTTGATCAGATAGAAAAAATTGAAGGTGGTATTACTGAAAGACCCAAAATCCCATCCTATCTGCAGTTTGACACTTTGAAAATGCTTAAGAAGGAGAATCGGGTTTCCAGACATGTTAAGGTTATACCAGATAATCATTTTCTGACCAGCCTCTTTTATGCTGTTTTTCTTGCTGTCGGAAGTATAATGTGGTTCTTTTTGCTTACAGTGACACTCGTGAGATTCAGATTGAAGATCAATATCAATATTATTAACTGGCTCGTAAGAGCTATGGGAGTATTTCTTTGTTTTTTTGCGCTATACTTTGCCTATACTGCTATTAAGATGCTGCTTTGATTCCAGGAGTTTGCTAAACAAATTCTGCATGCGATTGTTTCAGGACCCCGGCAACGATCAGGTACTGGGCAACAATATAGGTGGTCATGATCGCTACGCCTGAAAATGCAAATGGAAATCCGAATTTGTTCAATGCTATCAATGAGTCTGATATTACAAAAAGGATGGCTCCGGCAAGAACCAGTATAAAGCTTAACCGACTGACTTTCATATACCTGTTGATTGCTGCAACAAGCATTGTAAGAATAACTATCGTATAAGTTATCACGGGAAGCCTCATCCCATCAAGGTTATTGTACAACAGGCATAAAAGCCCTGTGCCATAAAGAATTGCCGGAAACAGAAGATATATCCGTTTCGTGATGAATTCACTTTTCCCGCTTGTCTTAAAGAATGCAATTGCATACATTACGTGGGCAAGTAGAAAGCATGCAAGCCCCGGAATAAATGTGAAGCAGAGAATTACATCGCCTGCCCATGAGAAGAGAAGCGCTGAAAGAATTGTAATTCTAAGATTCTGATGTGCATTCAACAGGTAAATAATAATTAATAAAGGAATTATCAAACCTTTTATAACAAGACCAGGTATTGATGATAAATGCAAATCAAGAAATGTATATATAATTCCTATAAGGATGTATATAGCTGTTAATACCTTTGTTTTCATATGTTTAAAGGGATCATCGAATACACTTTAATAAAATTATGAATTTTTATCAAATCATTTGGTTTATTTTGTATAATAGGTAAATAAGATAAATTTGATTGTTCATGAAAGTAACCGGCTTTACATTCATCCGCAACGCTGTCAAATTTGATTATCCGGTCTCAGAGGCAATAAGATCAATTTTGCCTCTTTGCAATGATTTTATCGTGGCAGTTGGGAACTCGGATGACAATACAGAAGAGATAATTCAAAGTATTGATAATCAGAAAATCCATATAATAGAAACTACGTGGGACGATTCACCGGAAATGAAAAAAGGTGGCAAAGTGTTCGCAGTTGAAACGGATAAGGCTTTTCAAAGTGTTCCCGATGATTCGGACTGGGCCTTTTATATTCAGGGTGATGAGGTGATGCATGAAAAATACCTTGATCCGGTTTATTCGGCAATGGAAAAATGGAAAGATGATCGCAAGGTTGACGGATTGCTTTTCAATTACCTGCATTTTTATGGTTCCTATGATTATGTGGGAATCTCTCCTAAATGGTACAGGAATGAGATAAGGGTTATAAAAAACGACAAATCAATTTACTCGTTTAGAGACGCCCAGGGATTCCGGAAAGGAGATAACCTAAAGCTGAACGTAAAACCAGTCGATGCTTATATCTATCACTATGGCTGGGTAAAGGAACCTGAGATGATGATGAATAAAATAAAGAATTCAACATCATTTTACTCAGAGACTGACTGGAAAAATAAACTGAACAAAAGCGATTCATATGATTATTCATCCATTGATTCATTGAGCCTTTTTACCGGCACGCACCCAAAGGTTATGGCTGATCATATAAAACGGAAGAACTGGACATTCGATCATGACATGTCTTTTAACAGACTTTCTGCAAGATATAAAGCAAAAATTTTCCTGAAGAAATACCTTGGCATAAGTACTTTTTATGAGAATTTCAGGATTGTCTGAAATATCAGGCACATGCAATTTTTTAAATCTTTTGCATGGGGAATCTGAAATTTTAAATAATTTGTATTTTAGCACAGCAAAATTCAAAAATAAAATATCATGAAGAATATTATTCTGACATTATCGTTGGCTATATGTTTAGTTGCTGTTGTAAATGCCCAGGATTATAAGACAGGCATTGGTTTACGTGGTGGTTTGTACAATGGTTTGACTATTAAACATTTTATCAGTCAGACATCAGCACTTGAAGGACTTATTTCAACAAGATGGAGCGGTTTTGAGCTTACAGGATTATTTGAAATCCACAACCAGGCTTTCGATGTTGAAAGATTAAACTGGTACTACGGAGCTGGTGCTCATGTCGGCTCCTATAATGGCGATAATACGAATTGGGGAAATTCAGGTACCAGCTACATTGTTATAGGTATCGATGGTATTTTAGGAATTGAATATAACTTTAAAGAAATTCCTATCAATATCGGCCTTGACTGGAAGCCGGCATTAAACCTAATTGGCTATTCCCATTTCTTTGGAGATGGCGGAGCTCTATCAGTCAGGTATATCTTTTGACCTCGGTTAAATCATAATAAAAGGAGGCTCTTTAAAGCCTCTTTTTTATTTTCAATAGGCGAAAAATATTATTCCTTAATTTTCACGATCGTAAACCTTATCCCTGCTTCAATCGCTAAAGATGAAAACGGAGATCCTATACGTGCAGCAAGCTGTGGCTTGGCATCATCATAAGGTGTTTGTGGATCATATTTCTTAAGGTAAAGGATTTTTCTCTGAGCCTCCGACATCTGACTCAGGTTGTCCGTTCCATTGGTAATGTATTTGGTCATATCACCCTCTTTGGCATAATATGTAAGACCAGTAAAGTCAGCCTCCGTATAAATATCGAGATTGTCAGTAAGTTTCCAGTTCATGCCGATACCTGCAGAATAGCCGACTGCTAGGCCATTTTTATAAACCCATGTCACATCCCTGGTATCGGTACCATCAAGGTCATAATAATAACTCTCTGTCTTCGTGATCTTAGGAGAGCCGGCAACTAAACCGAAGCGTCCATATGGCGCTGCCTTGCCAAACCCTGCAGAAAATACAAACGATGGGTTAAAAAGCAGCCCTGTGGCAGCTGATTCAAAGTTATCTTTTTGTGAACGGCTGTAAGTATCAGTAGTATAGGTGTAAATGTCGTTGGTCGCATATTTCCTTCCTCCAAGATACTGGATATCAAAGGAGAAAATGAAATTCTGTGTGAACTCATAGCCTGCTCCAACTTTAAAATTAAATCCTGAACCGAATGACCCGGTAATTACCTTTGTAGAAAAGATATTCGAGGGATTGGCTGTGGTTGAATTTTCAGCGTGAAGAACCTGAAGTCCGATCTGGTTTGTGGCAGCAGGCATTCCATAACCTCCTCCTGCACGGAAATAAAATCCCTGCGCTGATAAGAATGTTGTAAACATAATTGCAAATAACAAGAAAAAGATCTTTTTCATTTTGTGGTTCATTTAGTTTGACTTAATTAATTTAAAATATAAGCCATCTTTGATCAAGGGTTTAACACTAACAAATCGGGGTCTTATTTGTTCGCGGCTATCGTTTAAAGAACCATCATAACAGTAATATTTTCAGGATAATAATCTATTTGTTAATTTTAATGTGATTTATTAACCAAATCAATCTATACTGACATGAAGAAAACATTGGCTGCCCTGCTGACAATTTGCCTCTTTCAGGCAATGGCCTTTCCGCAGAACAAATTCAACGGGCTCGATATGAACATGGGCAGCCTTTCGAGGCTGTCCGATGCAAAAACCCGGTCAATCAGCCCCGAAAACTTTAACGGAGAAAAGGGAAAAGCCGGAATGGCCGATCCTGCTGATAAGGATAAACCCAATGTGGCAAATGCTGCCAATGCTGCCCGCGACCTTGGACAGGGATGGAAAGTGAATCCATATATCAGGATAAAGCCGGGTGAGACATTTACCCTGGCTGATATAGAAGGACCCGGAGCTATTCAGCATATATGGATGACCCCTGCAGGCAAATGGCGTTACTCGATTCTAAGGATTTACTGGGATGGAGAAACTGACCCTTCGGTGGAAGTGCCAGTCGGCGATTTTTTCGGAATGGGTTGGGGAACCTATTCAAAGCTTACTTCACTGGCAGTTTGTGTAAACCCCGGGAGTGCTTTTAACTGTTACTGGTCAATGCCATTCAGAAAAAAATGCAGGATTACAATGGAAAATATCGGAGATGATGACCTAATGACTCTCTTTTATCAGATAGACTATACCCTGACTGATGTGCCTGCCGATGCCGGCTATTTCCATGCTCAGTTTCGCAGGCAGAACCCTGATTTGACTTCAGATTATACAATTGTCGACGGTATAAAAGGTAAAGGCCAGTATGTCGGTGTATATCTGGCCGTTGGCGTTCACAATAACGGATGGTGGGGTGAAGGCGAGATAAAATTCTTCATCGACGGAGACACTAAATTCCCTACAATTTGCGGGACAGGTACCGAAGACTATTTCTGCGGCTCATATGATTTTGATACAAGGAAGAAGAATGAGGCAGGAGTTGAAGAAGATAATTATACGGAGTTCTGTACTCCTTATTCAGGCCTGCACCAGGTCATAAGGGGTGACGGACATTATAGCGTCATGCAGCGATTCGGTTTGTATCGCTGGCATATAATGGACCCCATCCGTTTCGATAACGATCTTAAGGTCACAATTCAGGACCTTGGATGGCATCAGGGAGGAAGATATCTAGCACAGAAATCAGATATGGCTTCTGTCTGCTTCTGGTACCAGGCCGAACCTCACGCCAAATTCCCGGTTCTTCCGGGATGGAGAGAACTGGAAGTTAATTAAGAAAGGCTCAACGGCGTTACGGCACAAAGGTACAAAGGCAAATCCCAAATAATTTCCTCCTTGCAGGAGTTGGGTGGGTAAAAATTTCTCAGCTAATATTCCTTAATATTCCATTTAACCTTTCCTGCAAAAGGATCATTCTCGATCTTGTACCCGTTGCCGTTCTTAACCAAGCTTACATTATGAAGAATTTTATCTGAAGGGAGGCAGACAAGTCCGGAAGCTTTTCCGGATCCGGTTGAATATACCACAAGGTTTAGCTTCGACCAGTCCATCTGTGATGTCGACTGAGCAAGGGCAATGTGCGGAATTACGGATCCATCACGGACAAGTACCACGATCGGGATCTTTCCTGCCTCAATATTATGCCATCCGCCGGAATATATTTTGCCGGTCTGATAATCGATCCAGTTTCCTTGCGGGAGATAGACATCGCGCTTTGTTACATTTTCAAACAATGGAGCAACTAGCATTGAAGAGCCGAAAAGATATTCATTATCAACAAGCCATGAACCCGGATCATCAGGAAATTCTATAAACAGCGCCCTTACCATTGGAAGTCCGCGTTCTGTGCAGTCTTTAGCCTGCGCATATATATAAGGCATGAGCATGTACCTCATATCATCAGCCATCCTGAAGGCATTCATGAAGTCCTGCCCGTATTCCCATGGCTCTGTCGGAGGTGTCCCATGGCTGCGCGTATGCGATGTAAGCATGCCGAAGGGTGTCCAGCGCCGGTATATATCCTCAGGTTTCTTTTGTACGAATCCTCCAATATCATGCGACCAGAATGAAAAACCGGAAAGACCAATTGATAGTCCTGCTCTCAGCGTTGCAGCCATCGCTGTGTTTGTATTTGCGGGGTCACCTCCCCAGTGTACCGGGTAGCGCTGGCTTCCTGCCCATGCGCTCCTGCCCCATATTATAGTTTCATTGGTTACCTGTTTTGTTATCTCTGCAACGGCTTTGTTATACCGGAGAGGATAAAGATTATGTTCATAGAAGCCGGTGCGTCCTGAAAAATATACACCCTCTTTTGGAGCAGCCTCGCCAAAATCTGCCTTTATAACTCCTACTCCCTGCCGCAGCAACCCTGCAATCTTATCCTGGTACCATTTGACAGTTGCAGGGTTTGAAAAGTCAAGTATGGCATCTTCGTAGGGCAGGTTACCAT
>Ga0224523_1000126_pt1 | contig 52297 bp, 38 predicted proteins | sample CFST50metaG_FD_182732 | JGI IMG/M metagenome (GOLD analysis project Ga0224523, IMG submission 182732) | Peat soil microbial communities from Stordalen Mire, Sweden - C.F.S.T50 | ecosystem: Environmental > Terrestrial > Soil > Wetlands > Peat | place: Sweden: Norrbotten County, Stordalen Mire... | reverse complement strand
GCAAAAACAAAAAGCATAAAAAATAATTATCGATTAAAAATTTATGATTAACTTATTTATTCCAAGTAAAAAATTATATTTTGTCATTCCCGCGAATGCGGGAATCCACATTCAGCGTTCAACGTCAGGCTACCCCTCTTTCCCAATCCCTGATTGGGAAAGAAAAATACAGAATTATTCTATGTTCTGAATCTGCTCCTTAATCTTCTCCAACTCTTCCTTCAAAATAGTTACCCTCTGCGAAATATCTGCATTCATAGCCTTCGATGCGATTGTATTGACTTCCCTGTTCATTTCCTGCAATAAAAAATTTATTCTTCTACCCGCATATTCCTCTGAATCGGCGCACTCTTTGAAAAATTTCAAATGACTCTTAAGTCTTATACATTCTTCGGTTATATCGAGCTTTTCGGATAACAACAAAATTTCAAGCTCCAGTCGTTTTTCATCTATGACCGATTTATCTTCTAAAAGAGAAATGATTTTTTCATAAATTTTATCTTTTTCGGACGGGATTCTGTTTTTGCCAAACTCGAATATCTCATCTGCTTCGGAATCTATAAAATTAATCCTCTTTATCACATCATCTTTAAGATATTTCCCTTCTTTCTGTTTCATCAGGTTTAAATCATCGAGTGCAGAGTTTAAAAGACCGACGATAAAACTGAACTCATCATCCGTAACTCCGTTTTCAGAATCAACTTTTAATATCTCCGTAAAATTCAGTAAATGTTCGAGCTTGATTTTTTCTTTTGAACCAATGGATTTCCTGAGTGTTTTCAGCAGAATCAGATAATCTTTAATTAATTCTTTGTTCAAAGAAAGACCGGGAACATCACCATTTTTCCCTTCAACATTTAAAGCAACATTAATTTTTCCCCTTGAGATTTTTTTTCGGACAATTTCTTTAAGTTCGTTTTCTTTTGAGGATAAATACTTAGGAATCCTGAATGAAATTTCACAAAACCTGCTGTTTATAGAACGGACTTCAAAAGTATATTTTTTGTTTTCAAAAAAAGCATCGAACTTACCAAAACCGGTCATGCTTACTATCATGTGACAAACTTTTAAATTACTAAAAAATTATTTTGTTTTAACATAGCTTTTATGCAACTCGGATTTTAAATATTCAAAAGCCTCCTGAGGAGTATCAACGAATTTGAATAATTTTAAATCTGAAGGAGAAATTACCCTGTAATCAACGAAAGCCTGAAAGTTGATTACTTTATCCCAGAATTCTTTTCCGTAAATTACTATAGTCATTTTTTTATGAAATTTCTCGGTCTGTACTAATGTCAATATTTCCATAAGTTCATCCAGCGTTCCGAATCCGCCCGGCATAATAACGAGTGCTTTTGCGGGATATGCAAACCAGAATTTCCTCATGAAGAAATAATGAAATTCAAAATTTAAATTCGGTGAAATATATTTGTTAGGATATTGTTCGAACGGCAGTGAAATATTCAAACCGATAGAATGACCTTTAGCCCTGTGAGCTCCTTTATTTGCAGCTTCCATCACCCCCGGCCCTCCGCCTGAACAAATAACAAATTTATTTCCTTTCTTCAGCTTTATTGACCAGTCAGTTAATAAATATGCAAGCTCTTCAGTATCTTCATAATACTTTGACATCTCGAGGTCACGTTTTGCGCCGGAAATAAGTTCTAATATATATTTATACTCGTTTTTATCTGATTTATCTAAAGTTTTTAATTTAGAATTTAAATCATTCAAATTTTTCTTTGCTTCCGAACCGGATAAAATTCTTGCAGAGCCGAAAAAAACTATTGTATCTTTAATATCATATTTTTTAAACCTGTCCTGAGGTTCAAGATATTCTGTTAATATTCTGATAGACCTCGCGGCAGCTGAATTAAGAAATTCTTCATTTCGATAAGCCTTCGGGGCTTTTTTCATATTGTCCATTAATAATTATTTTTAATTTTTTACAAACATCTACCACCATCTATAACAACCGTTTGTCCGGTAATAAATTCATTATCGTTTATTAAATATTTTATCAAAGATTTAATATCCTTTTCTTTTCCGAATCTTTTTAAAGGATAGTCTTTTTCTTCTTTCATATTAACTGTTATGTTCTCATCATTATCTATATATATCGTCCCCGGAGCGATTGCATTAACGAGTATTTCCGGAGCAAGTTTTTTAGCCATCAGTTTTGTCAGCTTAATCACACCTGCTTTCGAAACGCAGTACGGTATGTAATCCTGCCAGTTAAGAATCCCGCCAAGTGAAGCGATATTAATAATTCTGGAGAGTTTGTTTTTATTATTCCGCATCAGTTTTGCACCTTCAATAGAACAGAATAAAACACTTTTAAGATTCGCATCAATAAACTTGTCAAAGAACTTTTCATCTATTTCAAAAAAATCTATTTTTTCAAAAATTGCAGAATTGTTAATTAATAAATCAAGACGATGAAATTTTCTTTCAACTTTCACGAACATTCTTTTAACATCTTTAACGTTGCTCACATCGCACTTCATAGGAAATACATTCACACCTTTTTTCTTAATTTCTTCAACTGTCTTCTTAACAATATCCGGTCTTGTCTTATTATAATTCAGAATAATATCATAACCCGATTCGGCAGCTGCAATGGCAATCGCTTTCCCAAGCCTTCTCGCCCCACCCGTTATTAATGCAATTCTATTTTTATTTATTACCATATTCCAGTTTAGAGTAATCTACATCTGGCTCTCAATTTTTAATTCTTAATTTTTAATTCTTAATTGAAAGAAGTGCCCTCGGGATGACTCGAACATCCGACACATAGTTTAGGAAACTATTGCTCTATCCACCTGAGCTACGAGGGCAGTAAAAAACTATATATATTAAATAAAAATATACAAAATTAAACGTAACTTATAATTTAACAAAGATTAGGGACTAAATAAATATAAAAAAAGCCATACCGATTACTCGGTATGGCTTTAAAAATAAACCCTGGCGAAACCTACTCTTCCACACAATTGCTCATGCAGTACCATCGGTTAGATAAGGCTTAACTACTCTGTTCGGAATGGGAAGAGGTGTAGCCCTTAAATTAAATCACCAGGAAAATTATAAACAAAAAAATTAAATGATGCTTAAAAAGTTATCCATTCAATATAAAATTAAATGGCAAAATCGTTCGACTTATTAGTACTACTCGACTTAACACATTGCTGTGCTTCGATCTGTAGCCTATCAACCAGATAATCTTTCTGGAGTCTTATTTCCTGATAAATCAGGAAGAGAAAATTAATCTTGAAGCGAGTTTCGTGCTTAGATGCTTTCAGCGCTTATCTCAACCGAACATAGCTACCCAGCGGTGCCATTGGCATGACAACTGGTACACCATAGGTTCGTTCACTCTGGTCCTCTCGTACTAGGAGCGAGCCTTCTCAATTTTCTTTCGCCTGCATAGGATAGAGACCGAACTGTCTCACGACGTTCTGAACCCAGCTCACGTACCGCTTTAATTGGCGAACAGCCAAACCCTTGGGACCTTCTCCAGCCCCAGGATGCGATGAGCCGACATCGAGGTGCCAAACCTCCCCGTCGATGTGAACTCTTGGGGGAGATCAGCCTGTTATCCCCGGCGTACCTTTTATCCTTTGAGTGACGGCAATTCCACGCTCAACCGTCAGATCACTAAGTCCTGCTTTCGCATCTGCTCGACTTGTAAGTCTCGCAGTTAAGCACCCTTATGCCTTTGCGCTCTAAGCATGATTACCAACCATGCTGAGGGTACCTTTGAAAGCCTCCGTTACAATTTAGGAGGCGACCGCCCCAGTCAAACTACCCGCCTAACACTGTTCCCTGTCCTGATAGAAGGACACAGGTTAGAATCCGAATAAAGTAAGGGTGGTATTTCACATTGCGACTCCACGATAGCTAGCGCCACCGCTTCAAAGTCTCCCACCTATTCTACACATACCTTATCCAAACCCAATGCTAAGGTGCAGTAAAGGTGCACGGGGTCTTTTCGTCCATATGCAGGTAACCGGCGTCTTCACCGGTACCACAAGTTCACCGAGCCCGTTGTCGAGACAGAGGCCAAATCGTTACACCATTCGTGCAGGTCGGAACTTACCCGACAAGGAATTTCGCTACCTTAGGACCGTTATAGTTACGGCCGCCGTTTACTGGGGCTTCAATTCGAAGCTTCGCATTGCTGCTAACCCCTCCTTTTAACCTTCCAGCACCGGGCAGGTGTCAGTCCATATACTTCGCCTTAAAGGCTTTGCATAGACATGTGTTTTTGTTAAACAGTCGCTTGGCCCATTTCACTGTGGGTGACACTAGGTCACCACCCCTTATCCCTAAGTTACGGGGTTAATTTGCCGAGTTCCTTGACAACGGCTCACTCGAGCACCTTAGGATACTCTCCTCATCTACCTGTGTCGGTTTGCGGTACGGACATCTTAGTATACATTTAGACTTTTCTCGACAGCATGATTAGGGAAAGTTTGTAGGCTTACGCCATCCCGTTCAGGTTTCAAAGAGATTGCTCTCCCCTACGCCTTTAGACCACCTATTCCATCAGATGGCTTTCCTTTCACTTCTGTGTCCTCTAAACTTAAATTTCGATGGTACAGGAATATTCAACCTGTTTCCCATTACCTACGCCTTTCGGCCTCGGCTTAGGGACCGACTAACCCTGAGATGATTAACATTGCTCAGGAAACCTTAGATTTTCGGTGTCTAGATTTTTCATCTAGATTATCGTTACTTATGCCAACATTTTCTTTTCTATTCGCTCCAGCATGCATCACTGCACACCTTCAGTCGCAAATAGAATGCTCCTCTACCTCCGCTTGCGCGGACCACAATTTCGGTGATATGTTTGAGTCCCGTGTATTATCGGCGCTATATCGCTTGACTAGTGAGCTATTACGCACTCTTTAAATGAATGGCTGCTTCTAAGCCAACATCCTAGTTGTCATAGCAATTTAACATCCTTAGTCTGTTAACATATACTTGGGGACCTTAATTGGTGGTCTGGGTTATTCCCCTCTTGGCAATGAAGCTTATCCCCCACTGCCTGACTCCCGAGAAACATATGATTGGAATTCGGAGTTTATTTGGGTTTGGTACCGTTGTGACGGCCCTAGCCCAGTTAGTGCTCTACCTCCAACATACTTTTACTCGAGGCTAGCCCTAAAGCTATTTCGAGGAGTACGAGCTATTTCCGAGTTTGATTGGTCTTTCGCTCCTATTCTCAACTCATCCAAGCGGTTTTCAACCCACACTAGTTCGGACCTCCATACCGTTTTACCGATACTTCATCCTGGTCAAGAATAGATCACACGGTTTCGCGTCTACCGCATATTACCATAATTCGCCCGTTTCGGACTTGCTTTCGCTTTGGATCCGTTTCATAAAAACTTATCCGGCAATATACGAGTAACTCGTTGGCTCATTAAACAAAAGGCACGCAGTCATCCGCTTTCCCGGCAAGCCGGAAAAGTAGACTACTACCGTTTGTAGGCACATTGTTTCAGGTACTATTTCACCCTCCTGTTAGGAGTGCTTTTCACCTTTCCCTCACGGTACTTGTTCACTATCGGTCACTAATGAGTATTTAGCCTTATGAGATGGTTCTCACAGATTCCCACAGAATCTCACGTGTTCCGTGGTACTCGGGATACTTTCAAGAGTCTTAATGCTTTCACTTACCGGACTTTCACCGTCTGCGGTTGACCTTTCCAGATCATTCAGTTAACCTTAAGATTTCTGACTCTTTGACTTAATGCAATTCAGTCTGAAAGTCCCACAACACCCGTAATGCAACGCTTGCATGCTTGAAACATTACATGGTTTAGGCTGTTTCCGTTTCGCTCGCCGCTACTAAGGAAATCACGATTGTTTTCTCTTCCTGGAGTTACTTAGATGTTTCAGTTCTCTCCGTTAGCTTACTTCTGCCTATATATTCAGCAGAGTATAATCAGACATTACTCTGATTCGGTTTCCCGATTCGGAAATCCCCGGGTCTGAGGCTGTTACCGCCTTACCGAGGCTTATCGCAGGTAGCCACGTCCTTCATCGCCTATTAGTGCCAAGGCATCCACAATGTGCCCTTTATAACTTCACCAAAAAATCTTAGATTGATACAGATAACTTGCTCTAAGCATCAAAAAATATTTTTTGTGAACTTTAAATCGGACTAAAAAAAACTATATATTAAAGAACATTTCTTTCAAATAAAATCTAGTGGAGTTAAGCGGAATCGAACCGCTAACCCCTAGCTTGCAAAGCTAGTGCTCTACCAATTGAGCTATAACCCCATACTATTATCAATATGTTAAGTCAGTTATTTAACATCCTAATAATAGTGGGCCTATGTGGAGTTGAACCACAGACCTCACGCTTATCAGGCGTGCGCTCTAACCAACTGAGCTATAGGCCCGATGGCTTAATAAAATAAATAGTGTGCAATAGATTTCTCGAGAATCATGGACAAAGATTTATTCTCTAGAAAGGAGGTAATCCAGCCGCACCTTCCGGTACGGCTACCTTGTTACGACTTAGCCCCAATCATTGGTTTTACCTTAGGCGCTTGTTAAAGGCGACTTCGGGTACCCCCAACTTTCATGGCTTGACGGGCGGTGTGTACAAGGCCCGGGAACGTATTCACCGCGCCGTGCTGATGCGCGATTACTAGCAATTCCAGCTTCACAGAGTCGAGTTGCAGACTCCGATCCGAACTGAGACTACTTTTTAGGGATTGGCTCGACCTCGCGGTTTTGCAGCCCTTTGTAGTAGCCATTGTAGCACGTGTGTGGCCCTAGGCGTAAGGGCCATGCGGACTTGACGTCATCCCCACCTTCCTCACTACTTGCGTAGGCAGTCTTCTTAGAGTGCTCAGCATTGCCTGGTAGCAACTAAGAAAAGGGGTTGCGCTCGTTGCGGGACTTAACCCAACACCTCACGGCACGAGCTGACGACAGCCATGCAGCACCTGTACAAAGCCCCTTGCGGGACACCAGCTTTCACTGGCTTTTCTTTGCTTTTCAAGCCTAGGTAAGGTTCTTCGCGTTGCATCGAATTAAACCACATGCTCCACTGCTTGTGCGGGCCCCCGTCAATTCCTTTGAGTTTCAACCTTGCGATCGTACTTCCCAGGTGGAATACTTAATGCGTTAGCTCAGATACTGACCTTTAAAAAGACCAACATCTAGTATTCATCGTTTAGGGTGTGGACTACCAGGGTATCTAATCCTGTTTGCTCCCCACACTTTCGTGCTTTAGCGTCAGTATTGAGCCAGGTAACTGCCTTCGCCATTGGTGTTCTATCTGATATCTACGCATTTCACTGCTACACCAGATATTCCATTACCCTCTCTCAAACTCTAGACTTGCAGTATCAAAGGCAGTTCCGAAGTTAAGCTTCGGAGTTTCACCTCTGACTTACAAATCCGCCTGAGCACCCTTTACACCCAGTAAATCCGGACAACGCTTGCCCCCTACGTATTACCGCGGCTGCTGGCACGTAGTTAGCCGGGGCTTACTCTGAAGGTACAATCAACTCCGGTAAACCGGAATATTTTTCCCTTCTTACAGAAGTTTACAAGAAAAATCCCTTCATCCTTCACACGGCGTTGCTGCTTCAGCCTTTCGGCCATTGAGCAATATTCCTTACTGCTGCCTCCCGTAGGAGTCTGGACCGTGTCTCAGTTCCAGTGTGGCTGATCATCCTCTCAGACCAGCTATCCATCGTTGGTTTGGTGGGCTTTTACCCCGCCAACTGCCTAATGGACCGCAGGCTCATCTTAAGGCTTCGAAAATTTAACAATTTTCCGATGCCGGATTATTGTACCATCTGATATTAGTCCCGCTTTCGCGGAATTATGTCAGACCTTAAGGTAGATTACCTACGTGTTACTCACCCGTGCGCCACTTTTCTCATAATATTGCTACTATGAAACTCGTAGACTTGCATGTATTAAGCACGCCGCCAGCGTTCGTCCTGAGCCAGGATCAAACTCTCCGTAATAATTTAATATAACTTTGAGTTTTATCCTTTGTCGCATTGAATCTTTTGGACCCATTGCACACAATATAAACACAATTTACTTTGTTGTTATGCTTTAGACTTATTTAAAAGAACTCATTTTTTCTATTGGGAAATACAAATATAACGCAAATATAAATTTAAGTCAATGTAATTCTCAAGAAAAATTTTAAATTTTTTTAACTTATTCTTAATGACTTGTTTAAATTTGCCTCTTTCGGTTCGTATAAATAAAGGTAATAATTTATCCCCGCTGCTCAAACTTTATGATACTTTTTTTCCGTTTAAAGTTCGTGCTCTATTTTTAATGTACGCTCCATTAATGCTTTCGTAGCAACATAAGGATTTTTATTTTTGAAGAGTATCTGGTACACCTGCTCTACTATGGGTAGTTCGATTTTATTGATTCGTGATAACTCATATGCAGACTGGGTTGTAGCCACCCCCTCTGCTACCATCTTCATTTCTTTTAAAACTATTTTTAATTTCTTTCCCTCCCCGATTTGCTCTCCTACAAACCTGTTTCTCGAATGTTTCGATGAACAGGTTACTATTAAATCGCCAATACCCGACAATCCGAAAAAAGTTTCTTTGTGTGCTTTTAATTTTAATCCTAACCTCATAATCTCGTTTATTCCGCGAGTCATTATCGCTGCCTTCGTGTTATCACCAAATCCTGCTCCGTCTGAAATTCCTGCGGCAATTGCAATTACGTTTTTTAACGCTCCTCCTATTTCTACTCCTTTCAAATCCAGTGAAGTGTATACCCTGAAATAATTATTTGAAAAAACTTTCTGCAGTAATGAATTATTTTTTTTATTTGATGATGCAACTACTACTGCCGTTGGTATCTTCTTCGACACTTCTTCTGCATGTGAAGGACCTGATAAACAAGCAACATTATGCTTTTTGCCGTATCTGAACATATCACATAAAATATCGGATACGAGCATCAGTGAATGATTTTCGATTCCTTTCGATGCACTTATTAATATTTCATTCTTAAATTTAAAATCCTTCAACGGATTCAGATTATTTCTTATAAATTGTGTCGGGGTGGTAATTAAAATAATATCCTTTCTTTTAACGGCGTATTCTATGTCGTTTGTGATATTTATCCCGTTGGGAATCTTAATTTTCGGAAGGTAATAGAAATTTTCCCTGTACTCCTTTAATGTATCCGCATACTCTCCGTTATATTCCCACAAAGTCACATTATGACCGTTTCTGTATAATAATATAGCAAGAGTAGTGCCCCAGCCTCCGGCACCCATTACGGCAATTTTCATAGAAGATTGAATTTATTTTTTGAATGGTGCACTAATATTGAAACATCTGATAATCCAAAGTTTATCAAACCTGCTCTCTCTGCCTGTAAGTAATCTTTTGATGTTGTCTCTGTGATTATATATCAATAAAACTGAAACGGCAATGCTGAAAAAAATTAATGTTTTATAGCCATATATTTCAACATTAAATATGTTTTCCCTTATAAACATTACCATCGGGAATAGAAATGATGCTACAACAGAACCGAGGGATACGTATCCTGAAGATAAAAGTACAATAACAAAAAATCCCAGACTTATCGAAACGTCTACTGGTGAAAGGGATATTAGCATTCCTAATGCCGTGTTAATCCCTTTTCCGCCTCTGAAATTTGTAAATACGGAAAATGTATGCCCCAGGACCGCTGAAACACCGGCGATAATTTTTAAAACAGTAATATCTTCAAATGGTGTATAATTCTGGAAAGGTAAATTATGATAAAAGAAATTTGAAAATAACAGAACTACTATTAATCCTTTTCCGATATCGAGCGTTTGTATCACAATTCCGAGTGGTGCACCCAATGTGCGAATCGCATTGGTTGAACCGAGGTTTCCGCTCCCTTTCGTTCTTAAATCGATATTTCTGAACAGCTTTCCGACTATTAAAGCAAAAGGAATGGAACCTATTAAATAACTCGTTAATATTAATAGTATTAAAGATAACATTTTCTGATTTCAATTATAAAAAATCAATATAAACAACGAAATTTTAACGACAATTACAAGTCAACAATAAGCATCATGCTGACAATCACTTGATTCCAAGCATGTCTTTTTTAGACTTAAATATGTTTTTTACAAAATTTTCGTCTACTTCAAATATCTGTTTATTATCTGTTATTTTAAGAAGATATTTGGGGTTTGGCCCTTCTCCGCTTTTCCAGAAATCAATTTCAATCGGTTTATTTGTCGATACCTTTATAACGTTATCAAACTTAATATCGTTGCCAACTGTTGTATCTTTGAATCCCTGCGTGTTAAAATTCTGTAAAATGTTAAATACGCCTTCTGCAACTCCATTGTTGACTGAATCTTTACCGACAAAATATTTCCCCGTTGAATCCCTTACCATTTTATAATTTTCTGTTTGAGATATCATTTCGAGCGAAGTAATACTGTTTTTTGGAATCGCAGTAATTAATTTGTCTCTCCATTCATTTAAATCGCCTTTTACAAAATTGCTTCTTAATAAACCATCGGCGAGATAAATATCATTTCCTTCAATTTTCTTAATGTATGTTTGCGAAGGACCGCTTGATGCATTTCCTATTAAAAAAGAGCCTACCAGTTGTCCACCCTGATATACAGTAATTTTAGCAACGTTTGTATCATTAAAACCAAATTTTTCTTTATTCTCGGGATTGTCGGAAACTTTGCTTTCGAGTTTGTATCCCTTTAAGTTCGAAAGAGCACTTGAAATAAACTGCTGGTATGCAAGATAATCAATCGGCTGTGTCTCCCGCCATTCCATACCGGATTTTGCGAGCGTTATGCTCTTTCCGTTCTGGTCTATTTGAATCCTGTCAACTAAAGCTGAATCTACAGTTATTATTTGTTTATCTAACTTATAAGTTGTTGTTCTTTCACCTCTGTCAGTCGTTACAAAATATGTAATGACGGCGAGAACAACCAATAAAGCTAATAGCCAATAAGTTCTTTTACTTTTCATATGTTAATTTGATTGTAATGTTTTTTTTCTAATTTTTCTTTTGTTCCAGGTATAAAATCCTACCAGCAAAACTATGACCGGAGGAAATATTAAATTAAAATATTTTACAAATTTCTTCGTTGCATCAGATACTTCTTCAATCGGAGCTTCCGATGCATCTTTTCCGCGAATTTGTGATAAACCTACGTCATCCGCAAGATAATCAACCATGTTAATAAAAAATGTTATGTTATCTTTAGGCGGTTTTGCTTCTTCATTCGCAAAATCACCGTCTCCTATTGCAATCATTTTGGATTCTTTAGTAGATGCATCGAGTTTTTGTCCGGCATAAGGTGGTACATCTTTTGTAGTATCTGTAGGAACAGACTTTCCTGAGTATAAACTTGAAAACTTACCGGAATATGTCGCGCCGACTACAAAGCCCTTAGAATTAAATAATGTATCTACGGCTCTTTTAGTTAAATTTTGAAATTGTTCAAGATTTAAAAAGAAGAACCCTTCGGATTTTCCTGATTTATCGGACGTCGTTAATAATGGTTTTACCTGTATTCCTTTTGATTGAGCCGCTTCAATATTTAATGAACTTACAAATTGTAAAACAACGGACTGAACTCCGCTGAATGCAGAATTTCCTTTGTCTATATTTGTAACATTCGGGAAATAAGGATAATTTACTGCGATTGGAATTCCTATCTGTGACTGAACCTGAACCTGTGAACACTGCAAATCTTTAATTAAATCCGAATTAATTACAATTCCGTAATTCGCAAGCATATCATCAATATTTACATTTAAAACATCTCCAATCATGATTTGTTGCTGAAAATTCGGCACAATTTTGTTTATCAGCCACGCTACATTTCCGCCCCTCATTATAAACTGGTCAATTATGAATTTATGGGATTCAGGTAAATTAGTTTTCGGTCCCATTATTATAAGAACATCACAATCAGATGGTACCGGATTGAATTTCGATACGTCTACCCGCGTGACTTCATATTGTTGATTTAATGTGTTGTTAATTTGACTAAATTTTGAATAATCATATTCTCCGTGTCCCTGAAGAAAACCAATTTTCTTCTTTTTCTCTACGGTTAACTTCTTAATTGTACTTGTAATATCATATTCTACATTTGTTGCAGATTGAATTACAGGAATAACTTCTTGCTTACCCTGGTATAAAAATACCAACCCGAGAAATGCTTTTTTAACTTCAAGCTTATCGTTGTCTACTACCTGAATCTGAACCGGTTGAATTCCGTATTTTGAAGCTTCCTTTTCAAGGTCGCCATTTTCTTCTTCTCCGGTAGGATTGAGAAATTCATAATTCAGGTTGCCGCTTGAATAAGACCTGTAATCATTTAATATATCCTGAATTTGTCTCCTTAAATTATTATAAGGATAGGGCAGATTGTCACTAAAATAAGCTTTTACAACAAGCTTATCATTCAGCGAATTTACAATCTGTTTACTTATCGGTGCTAACGTGTAAACCTTGTTTTTAGACAAATCAACACGCGTGAATACACGCTTTGAAAGGACATTGACTACTATAATTATGGCAATAATTATTGCAACTTTTATTAAAATGTCTTTTTTAATATCTTTTTTATTCATATAAAATTAATAATGTTTAAATTATGAACAACTAACAAACTATAAGCCTACCATTTTCGACTTTCCAATGAAGTCTTGGTTAATAACAGCATTATATAAATACCGCTGAAATAATAAATTAAATCTCTTGTATCCAGAACTCCGCGTGCTATGCTCGTGAAGTGATAATCCGAACTGATATACTCTAATATGGAATTAAAAGGAGCCGGAATGAATACTAATATCTTGTTCATCATGAAAAGAATAAAAACTATCAGGAAACTTACTATAAAAGCAATCACCTGGTTTTCAGTCAGGGATGAAGCAAATAATCCAATCCCTACATATATACCGCACATTAATATCAGCCCGATGTATGCACTTATAATAGAACCGATATCGAGCGGTCCTAAAAATTTCAGACTGACAACGTACACTAATGTAGGTAAAAATGTTATGGCTGCAAGTGATAAAGTCGATAAAAATTTGCCTATAACTATATCATAATCAGTAATAGGTTTCGTGAGCAGTAATTCGATAGTGCCTGATTTCTTTTCTTCCGCAAATGTTCTCATCGAAATTGCGGGAATAAAGAAAAGCAGTATAAACGGAATTATATCGAAAACGCTTCTCATCGATACTACATTAGCTAAAAACAAACCATTTGTAAAAAACCAGCCTGTTATAATTAAAAATACAACCATCACAATGTAAGCAACAGGTGAAGTGAAATATGACCTTAATTCTTTTTTGTAAATTGTTATAATATTATTCATTTTTATAAAATTAATTCGTTGTTAACTTTCTGAAAATATCTTCAAGCGATGTTTCTTCCTGATACAATTCTAAAAGAACCATATCGGATGTTACGACTTTTTTAAATATTTCTTCACGGACATCAACACCTTTTGATGCCGTCAGGTCGAGAATCCAGCTTTCACCTTCATCCGCGACCAATCTTGTCTTTTCAACATTTTTTACGGATTCAAACATGCTCAGGACTTTTTCTTTTCCCGCCCTTGGGTCTTTTTTAAGAACAACATGAATACTAAGCTGTCCCTGAAATTTCTTCTGCAATGAATCCGGAGTTCCGTCTGCAACAATCTCACCATTATTAATGATGATTACCCTGTCGCAAACTGCCTGTACTTCCTGTAATATGTGGGTGGAAAGCATCAGTGTTTTCTGCTTACCGAGATTTCTGATTAGCTTCCTTATTTCTATGATTTGGTTCGGGTCTAATCCTGATGTAGGCTCATCGAGCAACAATACACTCGGGTTGTGAATCATCGCTTGCGCCAGTCCCACTCTTTGTTTAAAACCTTTCGAGAGTTCTCCGATGTCTTTGTGTTTGACATCTTCAAGCCCGCAATCTTTTACCATTTTTTTTATGGAATCGTTAATTCTGGATTTATCCACTGATTGAAGTTCCGCTGCATACCTTAAATAATCTATTACGTTCATATCAGGATATAAGGGGTTTTGCTCAGGAAGATATCCGATTTTTTTCCGGACACCCAGAGAATCTTCCTCTATATCAATATCTTCCACGTAAATCTTTCCATTGTTTGCGGTCAGATAACTCGTAATTAATTTTAAGGTGGTTGTTTTACCTGCACCGTTCGGACCAAGGAATCCAACTATTTCCCCGGTTTTTACTTCAAATGAGATATCCTTTACGGCAGGATAATCGCCGTAATACTTTGTTAAATTTTCTATTTTTATTGACATAGAATAAAATGATTTAATAAGCCTTTAAAATAAAAGTCTTAGAATTAATTTTCAAACCATAAATAAATCAATTTTAATTTTTTTTTGACGGGTTGTAAAATATTAAATGGGAGAAAATTTATTTTTCCAGAATCTCAATTAATTTTAAAACAGTTTTCCAGTTTCTTGTCGTGGCTTTCAGACTTAATTTATTTTCAAAAAAATTGTTATTCAGTTTTGTTATTCCGTATCCACCGGCACAGTAAAGATATATTTCTTTATCAATAATAATAAATCTGTCGGCTTCGTAATTTTTTCCCTGAATATTATTAATTTTTTCCGGCTGAGGTATTCCGGATAAAAAAGTGACGTGAAGTTTGCTGATGTCGATATTTCTTTCTTTTAAAAAGGGATTAATATTTAATATCCTGTATAACTCTTTGATATTCCTGGTTATTACCGGAACTTCAAATTTAAATATTTTAAGAATTCTTTCCGAAATTTGATTTTCTAATTTTCCCTGGTCTGTTATATCACTTTCAAAAAAAATATTTCCGCTTTGAATATAAGTCCTGACATTTTTATATTTCAAATCTTCAAACATTTTTTTCAGGTCGTCCATTTTTATTGGCTTCGACCCTGCAACATTTATTCCTCTTAATATTGCAACGTATTTAATCATAAATAATAATTAATAAATAATTTCTATTTTACTTTCGAAGCATAGTTTTTCTCATAATACTTAAGATATTCACCGCTCATGACTTTTCTCCACCAGCTTTCATTTTCTATGTACCACTTAATTGTGCTTTCAATTCCGTGTTCGAAATCATAGGCGGGTTTCCATCCAAGCTCATTTTGAATTTTTGAAGAATCAATTGCATAACGTCTGTCGTGTCCGGGTCTGTCTTTCACATATAAAATCTGTTCTTCACTTTTCTTTAAAGTTTTCAAAATTAATTTAACTATATCTATATTATACCATTCATTATTTCCTCCGATATTATAGACTTCACCGATTTTACCTTTATGCAGAACTTCGCAAATTGCCGAACAATGGTCGTCAACATATAACCAATCTCTTACATTTTTGCCGTCACCGTAAACAGGTAATTTTTCTCCGTCAAGAGCCTTGGCAATCATAAGCGGGATAAGCTTTTCAGGAAATTGATACGGTCCGTAATTATTCGAACATCTTGTAATTAAAATAGGTAATTTATGCGTATGGAAATATGAATTGCACAATAAATCAGCTGAAGCTTTACTCGCTGAATAAGGACTGTTTGTTTTGATTGGGTTTTGCTCCGTGAACTTCAGCTCTTTTCTATCTTCCGGAAGCGAACCATATACTTCATCCGTTGAAACCTGTAAATATTTTTCGAGTTTTAAATCTTTAAAAATATCAAGCAGTGTTTGCGTTCCTAAAACATTTGTTACAATAAATTCTCTCGAACCAAGTATGCTTCTGTCGACGTGTGACTCTGCTGCAAAATTTATTATAGTATCAATATTATTATCCGTTAATACCTTTTTAACATTTTCTAATTCGCATATATCACCTTTGATAAATTTATAATTCGCATTATCCTCAATATCTGTAAGGTTCTCAAGGTTTCCCGCATATGTCAGCTTATCATAATTAAAAATTTTATAATTGTAATTTTTTAAAATATATTTTATAAAATTACTTCCGATAAATCCCGCTCCGCCTGTAACTAAAATATTCTGCATCTAATTTTTTTTTCCTCTCATTCCCAATCCCTCCTGAACTTGTTTCAGGATTAGGAATGCTTTAAATTAACTACTTAACAAACAACCCTACATTAAATCCTAAATTCACATTCAATCCATCCGCTTTAATTCCCGAAGGAATATTACTTACTTCCAATACATCATTAAGTTTCCAGTTTCCGGAAACTGTAAAAACATAACCCGCATTTAGTTTTAAATATAAAAAACTCGTCATCTGGTATCCGATGCCTACCTGCGGTTGAACTGTATATAAAGTTTTTGAATAATCAAAAGAATTATAACTATTTGATCTTAAAGTATCAGGACCAATTCCACCAATGTTCCAGTTCTGCAGATCTTTTGAGAACTGAGAAATGCTTAAATCTATAGAACCAATACCAATAATTCCTCCCAAAGAGTAATCGAATGAGGATGATATTTTATGAACATATTCAACTGATAATCCTCCCATTTTGTAGGAAAATTTAGCAGTTTTAACTACATTTTGAAATCCTGCACTTTCTAATCCCGCATTTTGTAATTGGGAAAATCCTACTCCTACACCCCCTATTCGCAGTCCTTTTACAATTGGAACGTCAATGAATCCCCCGCCCCCTACAGCAAAGAATCCGCTTTTTGAAAACTCCGGCAATCCTATTTTGGTAATCTCAGAATTTAAATCAGAAACTGAAGGCACGTACCATCCGAATATCGGACCTCCTGCAATCGAAAATTTAGCAAAATCCTGTGAATAAGAACTGAAAGATGTGAAGAACAAAAATACAAAAACTAAAAAATACTTTTTCATTATTTATTAATTTATATTTTATATCATAAAACATAAATTAATTAAAACTGAATTATAATAAAAGTTAGAAAATCAAAACATTGCACTAATTCCTATTGTCGGAAAAACCCCTATGCTTTTGTTTACTTTAATTTGGTTTGTATATTTGTTCCACTCGTAGCTGACTATATTTTTCCTTCCTGTAATATCCTGAATATCAACATAAGTTATAAGAGACCATTTCTTGAAATTCCATCTTTTATCAGTTCTGATGTCCAGAGAATAATAATCAGGATATCTTTCTGAATTATACTGCGAAACTAACTGAATTCCATTTGCCGGATTAATCGGTGTATAAGGTCTGCCGCCTATGTATCTGAATTTAGAAGAAAATTCCCAGCCTTTGCCGAAAATATAACCTCCGCTTATAATAAATATAAACCTGTTGTCATAATCACTTTCCCTCTCAATTCCGTCAAGCGATGTGTACTTTGCCTGGAATATGGAAAAATTCATTGTGCCATATAGATTTGTTGTAAGTGATTTCTGGAAATAAAATTCTACTCCTTTAGCATAACCTCTCCCGGCAGAAACTAAAGGCTCGAGACCGAAATTTTCAGGCTTGGGATAATCACCTCCGTTATTTGCAAGTACAAAGTATGGTCTGAGACTGCTTGCAGGATAATCGGAATATCTTTTGTAATAAAATTCGATTGTAGTTCTCATATCGGTTCCTATAATATATTCAAGCCCCGTAACATAATGTTCTGCTTTTATATCCCGGAGAGATGTGTTTTGAGAATTTGATACCAGCCATATATATGAAGGTGATTGATAAAATATTCCGTAACTTAAATTCAAATTGAAATTATGAGTGAACATAATTGTTGCGGATAATCTCGGTGATAAATAATTTTTCTTTTCTATAAAATCAAAATAATCATACCTGAACCCTGCGGTTGTTCTTAAATGAGTGAATAGTCTTCTCGTAATTTGAGCGTATGCAAATCCTTTGAAAGTATTATGCGAATCATTAAAATCTAAAGGTGGTATAATAATAGATGACGGATCGATTATAAGTAAAGTATCTGCAGCAGATTTTATTTCGTTTCTGAAATTTATTAATTTTCCGCTTCCTCCAAAAGATATTTCTGTTAATTTATCCGGTAACCAGAAATATTCTGCTTTTAATTCCGTTTCCCCTTCCTGCGAAACATTTTTAAAAGTTTCTTCAAAGTTTGCATTCCTGCCGGCAAAATCAAAATTAGTAAAATTTCTTGTTAAGTTTAATAGTGAATATGATTTATTTCCTATAAGTGTTCTAAGTTCATAGGAATTCGTATATCCCCATTGATTATCTTTAAGAATATTTGCGTTATCCTGCCTGTTATCAATTTTATCATTGTTAAATCTCACTAAATCAAAGTTACCTATTGCACCGATTGTCAAAGTGTTCCGTTTATCAATATCATAAACACCTTTCAACTGAACTGCGGTATATTCAGGAATGAAACCAAAACCGACGGCGTTAAAAACTAAATCGAGATAACTTCTCGAAACAGAAGCAAGCCATGAACCGTTTTTTTTATTACCTATTGGTCCCTCAAAAGTAGCCCCGAAACCCGTTGCGCTTAAATCAACATCGCCCATGAACCTGTTTCGGTTTCCCTCTCTTAATTTTATATCCAGTACCGAAGATAATATGTCACCGTACCTTGCTGAAAATCCACCCGTTATAAAACTGACCTCTTTAACAAAATCAAGATTGATAATACTCACAGGACCTCCTGTTGAACCCTGAGAACCAAAATGATTTATATTCGGTATTCTTGAATTATCAACTAAGAAAAGATTCTCTGCAGGTGAGCCGCCTCTCACTATTAAATCATTTCGGCCGTCATTTACAAATGAAACCCCCGGAAGCGTCTGCACAACCCTGCCTATATCTTCGAATCCACCCGGACTTCTCCTGATTTCTTCATAATTTAAATTCTTAAACGAAGTAGTAATATCGAGTGGCTTGACAAATCTTTCCGATTCTACTACAATTTCATCGGTTTGAACAGGTTCAAGTTCTGCCACTATATCATTTGGTCTGCCTGAACTGATAATAATGTTATTTATTAATAAAGAGACATATCCGATGTTTGAAATTTTAATCGAATACCTTCCTTCATCTATCTTATCAAATTCGAAAAACCCTTTTTCGTCACTGCCGACTTTTTTATTGATTTCGGTTATTTCAACTATTGCATCCGGAATCGGTTTTTGTGAAAATTTATCGACAATTTTCCCCGTTAATATACCGGAGTTTTGCGAAAATGAAATTTGATAAAAAAATAATAAGATGAGTATAACAACTGTAATAATTTTATTCATATTTTTCTATTCAATGTTTAACTATCTGATTATACAATAATAATCACAACTGAATAAACGCAACTATAACAAAATAAATTCCGGAATATAAAACAGAATAATAAATTTCAGTTAAAAATTATTTGAAGATGCTCTTAATTCTTAATTCTTAATTCTTAATTCTTAATTCTTAATTCTTAATTCTTAATTCTTAATTGTTTCGAACTTCCTTTCATCAAAAATTAATTCCCTGCAAAGCTCTCTTCCCTTTTTATCAATCTTAAACAAAGGCATGATTTTTCCCGCGTGCACTATGCACATATCAAGTCCCGCTTCAATTGCGTAATGAAGAAAAACAGAATTTAAAACGTGCCTTATCTGAGGATTCAACCCGAACGAACTATTACTGATTCCAAGTATAGTTTTGCATTTCGGCATTATTTTCTTAATTTCCCTGATGGCATTTATTGTGTTGATTCCGCTTCCCCGCAAATCTTCCTGACCCGAACCAAGAGGAAATGTCAAAGCGTCGAAAATCAAATCTTCTTCTCTCATTTTATGAACTTCAACTGCATAGTCTCTTATACGTTTCGCAATAGATACTTTCTTCTCAAATGTATATGCCTGCCCTTCTTCATCAATGGATAAACAAACAACCGCCGAACCATATCTTTTTGCAAGAGTTAAAATCTTATCCGCTTTTGCTGTACCGTCTTCAAAATTAATAGAGTTTATTATTGCGCGGCCACCGTACAATTTTAAAGCAGCTTCAATCACTTTAACTTCAGTCGAATCTATCATAATCGGAATTGAAACAGCCGTGTTGAACCTGCGAACCACTTCTGTTATATCCTTTACTTCATCCCTGCCTACATAAGCTACACAAACATCGAGTATGTGCGCACCTTCTTTGATTTGCTCTTTTGCCATGTTCACCATCGCATCATAATCTTCCTTCATAAGCAATTGTTTAAATTGCTTTGAACCGTTAGCGTTGCACCTTTCACCTACTAATACAGGCGGCGGTTCTATGTGCATTGGTGCAATTGAATAAATGGAAGAAACCGAAGGAGTATATTCCCAGTTTCTTTCCTGCGGAGAAAACCTTTCCGAAATATTTGCTAGTCTTTTTATATGTTCAGGAGTTGTTCCGCAGCATCCGCCGATTATATTCACTCCGAGGTCACCTGCAAAATGCGACATCCATTTATCAATTTCATCCGGGGTTAAATGATAATGTGCCTTTCCTCCAACGTTTTCGGGGATTCCGGCGTTTGGCATACAGAAAACATATTTCGGAGAATTGTGGCATAAATATCTTATGTTCTCTTCCATTTCTTTCGGACCTGTTGCACAGTTCATTCCGATTACATCTATAATATCATAAGGCTCTAAAGTAGTAAGAGCCGCAGAAATTTCAGTTCCCATAAGCATTGTACCCATTGTCTCTACCGTTACGGAAACAATCAACGGAAGTTTTTTTCTTTTCTCTTCAAAAACTCTTTGAGCAGCAACAAGGGCAGACTTTATCTGCAAAGGATCCTGACAGGTCTCTATACAAAACAAATCAACCCCTCCGTCAAATAAACCGCTCATGTGACGATAATAACTTTCGGACATATCATCTAACGTTATATGACCGAGAGATGGCAATTTTGTCGTCGGTCCAATCGAACCTGCAACGAATCTTTGTTTTCCTTTGGTAGAATATTCATTGGCACATTCTTTTGCAATCTGCGCAGCTTTAACAGAAAGCTCGTAATCGAGATTTCCGATTTGATATTCATTCAATACAATGGAAGTCCCGCCAAAAGTATCTGTTTCTATAACGTCCGCACCGGCATCGAGAAAAGAATGATGCAAACGCTTTATAGCATCAGGCTTCGATATAACGAGATATTCATTGCAGCCCTCAAGTTCTTTTCCTCCGAAATCATCTGCTGTTAAATCATAAGTTTGTAAACTCGCACCCGTCGCCCCATCGAATACTATTATTTTTTCTTTTAATATATCGAGAAAAGATTTCATTCAAATAAATTTATTTACACTAAAATACAATTTTTATTGAAAACATTAAAAGGGAAAAAAAGTTTTGAAAGTAATTTGAATTTTACCTGATCCGAATATTAGATTGCTAAAGTTTAAAACATTTTTAAATTTAACCACGACTTCAGCCGTGGGGGTCTGTTTTTTATTTTTTATTTTTTATTTTTTGTTTTCTGTTTTCTGTTTTCTGTTATTTGTTTTCTGTTTTCTGTTATTTGCAAAAAATGCCGGATTGAAATTCAACCCGGCATTTAAGTTATTTGTAAGTAATCGAATATCTCTTATTTAACCAATATCAGTTTCTTAACATCACTGAACGAACCCGAAATAAGTTTGTAGAAATATACACCGCTCGATAGATTTATAGCATTGAAATCTACCGCATAATTTCCGGGAGATTTTACTTCGTTAACCAGCGTTGTAATTTCCCTTCCTGTAATATCATAAATTTTAAGTGTAACCAAACCTTCTTTAGGAATTGCATAGTTTATTCTGGTGGTCGGATTGAAAGGATTAGGATAATTTTGATTCAGCTTGTATGCAAACGGAATGGTATTATTATTAATGATTCCCGTTGTAGTACCTGTACATCCTGCTGTCACAAACACGGATTGTCCACCTGTTGTGCACCAGGCTGAGAAACAGTCGTCACTTGTCATATTATAACCTGCTCTTTCTATACCGAACGAAGTACTTGCAGATAGATTTACCGCATTCATAACCACAGTATCCCCTCTGCTCGTATTGCTGAATGATTCATACTTTGCCTGACCAAGTCCGTTTTTAACATTTGTCCATGCTACCTTGATATTCCCATTGCTTCCTTTCACAGCTTTGGCATCAACAAAAAATGTTGTATCAGTTGTATAATCTATAAAACCCATTGTCCACGTCGAACCGAAATTAGTCGTTCTTTGGTAAGCCGCATCCCAATCTCCTCCGGAAAAGAACCTTCTATATACTATAATTCCGTTTCCTCCGCCTTCACCTGTAAATGCAATTGAAGGATACAGATATTTATTTGTTTCCGAAATAAATAAAGTTCTCGGACTGGAAGTACCATAATTATCCACTTGAGAAACGTATACATTATTTGCCGTACTGCTCAGATTGTAGAAATTAGAAACTGCAATTAATACGTTTGCACTCCCGGCAGAATCATACCAGGCAATATCGTTATAAAGATATGTAGAATCTGATGCCCCCAATGTGAACCAACTAAATCCGGCTATACCTTCGGTATTTCGGTAAGCAATAGTCGGAGTCGCTGCGTATGGACTTAATACAATTGTTAATTTTGAACATAATGTGTGGTTATTAGCAGCTATCATCGAATCCTGTGTATTTATAATACAAATGTACGGAAGTGTTGAATATTTCCAGTTATCACTTGTCATTCTTGGCCAGTATTCTCTTACACTTGACGTTGAAGTGTATAAGTATGAAAAATAAAAATTTGAGCCATCACCTTTAAAGCGTGTTACAAAACTATACGTTATATTGTTAAAGGATATACTACCTACTGCATATATCCATCCGTTAGTACCGTCATTTAAAGCTTCAGCCTGGAATGAATTAATTGTAAAATGTGCTCCCGAAGAGCCGAAAAAGAATTGGTTAACAAGAAACCAGTTTCTTCCCCCGTTATCTGATGCAAAAAATTTGCAAGTATCTGAACCTGCAGGATTATATGGAGCTGTTACAACCCAGATTCTGCCACTATTTAATTCAGTTGAAGTTGCAACTGACCAGTTACCAAAACTCGGAAGCTGGGTAACATAAATATTATCTTTTTGCTCCACAGGTTTGTTTATAGTCTGAGCAAAAACAGGTGGTCCATTTAAATTAGGAGATACCAAAATTTTATCCCCGTTTAAATATCCTATTTGAGATTGAAGTTGATAAGCAAGTTCTGCGTCACCATTTCTTCTTGCTAAATCTAATTGTGAAGATAACCTGTCAATTTCCGCAGTGTTTGAATTTTGATTAATCATTGGAGGTTGTGGACCGCCGGGCATTACTTGGGTAGATACAACTGATTGCTTTTCCCCGATAAAACTTGGCTTATCCTGGGCAGGTACCGTTAAATAAATAAATGAAAAAATAATAATGAATAGATAGAACAAATTGAGAGTTTTCATTTCTCCCCCTTCTTTTAGAATGTAAAAATTTTTTTAAAAAGTACTCATTAAAAATGAGAGTTTATTTTATAAAATATTTTATATTAATCGGTTAGTAAGTATACACAATTTTAAAACCCCACAAAGCTATATTACCATTTTTTATTATACTGTGCATTCATAACTAATGAGATTAATTATTAGTTCCGTAAAAAATATTTTAAATATTAAAGAAATGTTTGAATGAAATAATTTGAAGTATAAATGATATTTAGTTAAAAAATAAAAAAGGGGCTCCCGCCCCTTTGAAATTTTTTAACCGGATAATTATTTGATGAGTATCATTCGTTTTACATCTGCAAAACTTTCCGTTTGCATTTTATAAAAATATACTCCGCTTGCAAAATCATTTCCGTTCCATTCTATTTCATAACTCCCTGCACTTAAATTATTATTTACAAGCTGTGATATTTCTCTTCCGCTAATATCATAAATGATTATTTTTACTTTAGTATTGTTCGGCAAATCAAATTTTATTTTCGTAACTGGATTGAATGGATTCGGAAAATTCTGCCGTAAAGCATAACTTTTTGGAATCATTGAAATATTATGAACCGACAACGGTATATCAGAAGTATCAACTGCAATATTGTCAATTTCACCGCCGTTTCCAAATGCCCGCGCATGAACTTTTTTCCCGCCTGCTATAACTGTTAATCCGTCATTCGAAGTACTGCACCAGGAATAGGACCCGGCACCCGTGTAAGCAAAAATAGGCTGATTCAAATTATTCGGAACTTTAAAAACAAGCAGGTTATTTACCGGAACATTCAGTCCGCCCCATGAAACAGCAGTTAATATTTTACTATTTTTTGAGAATGAAACGGATGAAACTTCATCACCCATTCCTGAATATGTCCAGAGCGGTGTCGAACCGGTAGCAGTCTTGAACAATTTAACTTTTCCGTCGTATGTGCTCGAAGTTAAAAAATTCAATGTTCCGCTCGCAATATAAGTGCCGTCATAGGATACATCAACTGAAGTCATCCAGTTATAATATGTACCGGGAGGCTCCAGGTGCTGCCATAGAAAATTGTAAGTTGTATCTGCCCTTTGAAATACTCTGAGATATCCCTGGTTGTTTACCGTCGCAACAATACTGCCGTTTCCGCTTATTCCCATTTTTGTCTGTGTACCGTATGGATTAAGCGGATTAATGGAATTCTTATATAATAGTTGCCCTGTGAATGTTTTGAAAATATAAAAATCATAATATGTATTAACAACAGCTAACGAATCATTTCCTGAAAGAGTTATTCCGAATATTACAGCCCCATTCGGACGTGATTCACCTACTCTGTATCTCCAAACCCAGTGTGTTGAATCCTTTGAAAAAAACATTATCCAGGTCGAATCCTGACGATTAGCTGATGTTAGCAAAAATTTTCCGTTTTTTGTTAATCCAAGTGCCAGCCCGAATCCCGTGTCAGGCAATGTTGTCAAATCGAAATTAAAAAACGGAGTTGAACTTCCACGGTTAAACATATAGATGTTATATGAAGATGTCGCGGCTATTATATTGCCTGAATCCGAAAGTGCAGTGTAAGTTGGATTATAATTCGGATTTTCAAAATGTTCCCAGAGTGGTGTGTTGTTTGTATTCTGGTAAAGTGAAATTCTTTGTGAATTAAGATACCACGTAGCCGCTTCATATAAACCATTGCCGCTTACGTTGCAGGTATTTACTATTGCAACAGGGTCTATTAAAGTCCACCGGAATGCTGTGTTGTTTAACGGACTATTTGTATTGATTATAGGAGTCCTGACCGGTGTAGCATTCTTATCTATTATCACAGGTGATGTCGATGTCTTTTGCAACATCACACCATTTTCATTTATGTAACTATTTTGATTTCCAATTAATAAGGGAGAATTATTCTGTGCATACGAAAACGAAGAGATGAAAAGAAAGATGATTAATATTTGAAATTTCATTTTTTTGGTTTTAATTTTTTATATCAAATGTATTTTATTTTATCTTATTATAATAACATTTATACTTTAATAAAATTAACTCAAATGAATAAAATTTTTATGAATTTATTCATCCCTGTGAACTGAACCGGGAGTAAAAGCAGGAATGCATACGGATACATATTTTGCCCCGTCAGCATTCGGCGAACTGTATTGAACCCACTCATCATTTTTTACCAAAATTGCTTCACCTTCACTAATATCAAACTCGCCGGTTTCTGTTTTTAAATGCAATACTCCGCTGATTACTACTGTATATTCATCGAACTCAGGCTTTTGACCGGGCTCTTGCCAGCCTCCCGGACTGTTCATTATTGCAATGCTAACATTTTTATTACCTGAATTCACAGCTCCAAAAAATTCCTGTATGATTTTTTCCTTATTCCCCGCTGCTTTTATTATTATTGGTTTGTTAATTTTTACCGCCATAGATTTTTTATTATTTATTTAATCCCGAAGGGATGACATTATTGTAAAACTTAATCAAAGTATATTTCAATCCCGAAGGGATGACATTATTGTAAAACTTAATCAAAGTATATTTCAATCCCGAAGGGATGATATTATTGTAAAACTTAATCAAAGTATATTTCAATCCCGAAGGGATAATATTATTGTAAAACTTAATCAAAGTATATTTCAATCCCGAAGGGATAATATTATTGTAAAAACTTAATCAAAGTATATTTCAATCCCGAAGGGATGATATTATTGTAAAACTTAATCAAAGTATATTTCAATCCCGAAGGGATGATATTATTGTAAAACTTAATCAAAGTATATTTCAATCCCGAAGGGATGATATTATTGTAGAAAATAAAAATAATTAAATCCAAAACCCCGAAGGGGTGACATTATTAATTGCAAAAAATTTACTTCGCCCTCAAATATTGACTCGGATGTTCAACATCGACATTCAATTCTTTAGCCGCATGCAATGCCCAATAAGGGTCTCTCAACATTTCCCTTGCAAGAAATACCATATCCGCTTCCCCTGAACTTATAATTTCTTCAGCCTGCAACGCTTTTGTAATTAAACCAACACCGCCTGTTAAGATATTTACATCTTTTTTAATTCTTGCTGAAAACGGAATTTGATATCCGGGTCCCACAGGAATCTTTGCTCTCAAAACATTACCCCCACTCGAACAATCGACAAGGTCAACACCTGCATTCTTTAACAAACGCACAAGCTCAACAGATTGCTCAATGTCCCAGCCCCCATCGACCCAGTCCGTAGAAGATATTCTTGCAAAGAGCGGAATGTTCTCAGGTATTGTGCTTCTCATGGTTTCTGCAATTTTAATTGCAAGCCTGCATCTGTTTTCAAAACTCCCGCCGTATTCATCTTCTCTGTTATTCGATAACGGAGAATAAAATTGATGAACAAGATAACCATGAGCCAAATGAAGTTCTATAGTTTGAAAACCGGCTTCAATACTTCTGATTGCAGCATCTTTGAAGTCGTCAATTACTTTTTCAATATCCTCTTTGCTCATTTCTTTTGGCAAAGGATAATCATCCGCAAATCGAATTGCACTCGGAGCATAAGTCTGCCATCCGCCGTTTTCAATTTTAACTTCGCCGTTTCCTCTCCACGGTGCATAAGTCGATGCTTTTCTTCCCGCGTGCGCGAGTTGAATTCCGGGAATTGCTTTTTGTGATTTTATAAATGAAGTAATTTTTATATATGCTTCTGAGTAGTTGTCACTCCAGATTCCGGCATCATCAGGAGAAATTCTTCCTTCCGGAGAAACCGCAGTTGCCTCCTGCATAATAAGTGCCGCACCTCCAACGGCCCTGCTTCCGAGATGAATCAAATGCCAGTCAGTCGGCATTCCATCGAGACTTGAATATTGACACATCGGCGAAACAGCTATCCTGTTCTTAAATTCTATTCCTCTTATTTTTAACGATGAAAAAAGTTTACTCATATAATCTTATATGTTTAGGAATTGTCATTCCAGCGAAAGCTGGAATCCAGACGAAACACAAGGGCGTTATAACCATGTGAAGTCTCTCTCGTGTCGGGGAGTCTCCTGCGCTCTTTTCTCGTGTCGGGGAGTCTCCTGCGCTCTTTGCAGGGACTCCAGACACACAAAAAAAATTTTCCTCTCGTTCCCAAACTCTCCTGAACCTCGACCTGATGAATATCAGGTTCGTTTCAGGTTTGGGAACGCAGGGTATTGAAATCGCTTTTTGTTCTTGATCCCGACTTGTCGGGACTCCGTTTCGCTCTTATTTGTTTTTTGCTATTTGTTATTTGTTACTATTCCGCCATTGCGCAATTCCAGCGCAATACGATTAATCTTATACAAATCCTTCAACGCTTCCACCATTCCTTCGGAATCAAGTGATACGCAAGTCGAAATATCTTCTGTAAAAATAAAATCACCCGGCAGACTTTCCATATTACCATCGAATGCAAGTCCTACTATTTCAGCATCCTTATTAATCACAGGACTTCCTGAGTTTCCGCCGATTATATCGTTCGTGGAAATAAAATTAAACGAAGTTTCAAGCTTAAAATCCTTCGGAGGATTTACCCATCTTTCGGGAAGTACCCACGGATATTCTTTATTGAATCCATAATACCTGTCATAAATCCCGTAAAATGTTGTTTTCGGGGGTGCAGTTGTTCCGTTATACGGATAAGATTGAATAACACCATCGGCAATTCTTAAAGTAAAAGTTGCATCAGGCGGAACCGAATTTCCATAAACATCAAAAACCGCTCTTCCGAGAAGTTCATTATAATATTTTTCTTTCGCTCTCATTGCATCTGCTTTTTTCATCAGTTCATCAAACCTGTCACGTGTACTGACAACATATTTAATTATCGGGTCATCGGATTTCAAAATTTCCTGAGTGCCTTTTTTCGAAAGCGCTATTACTTTATCTTTATCTGTCATTATAGTTCTGCCTATAACATAATTGTAAGCATCTTTCCCTGTCTTGCCGTTTGTAAGTTTTCCAACGTATTCATTTTTAACACCAACCTTTTTAATCATCCTGTTCAATTGAAACTCAAGCGTCATATTTTCATAATCAGCATCGAGGTCTTTATAAGCTTTTTCAATTGCGGCTTCATCAAGTGGTTGATTTCCACGCGCTCCTGAAACAAGCTGCTCTGCAATTGCAAAATATTTCGAACTCAAGCGATTATTAAATTGCATAATAGAATATTCAGGATAAATTTCTTTATAAGTTGAATTCGCCGCAGCAATTTCATCCCACACGTTTCCGTATTTTGCTTTCAATGACGAATTTGACATTACCGCATTCTTGAATTTCTTTTCAAAATCTTTTTTCCTCGCAATAATCAGCGGGTCATTCAACGCTTTAATTTCACCGATATAAACTTTCTGAGAATTTGAAAAACTGAAAAGGTCGTTATTCAAATCTTTTGCAGATTCAGGATTCTTTCTGATTTGTTCTTCATAAAATGCAATCGTGAAATTAATATAACTTAAAATATCGGGATATTGAAAATCTCTTTTAATTTCAAGCTGTGTTAAAGTGTTCAGCCTGTTTGTTCTTCCCGGATTTCCAACTACAAAAATCGGTTCTCCCGTTCCCGCCCCTTTCATGCTCCATTTATAAAAATGTTCTGTCTTTAATGGATTTCCGCTTTCATCATAAACTCTGAAAAATGTGCAGTCAAGATTGTAACGCGGATAAGTGAAATTGTCGGGATCACCACCGAAGAAACCTGCGTTATCTTCAGGAGCAAAAACTAACCTGACATCATTATATCTTTTGTAAACATAGATTGAATATTCACCGCCGTTATAAAATGTTACCATCTGGCATTTCATTCCTGTTTCTGCGGCATATTTTTTTTCGAGTTCTTTTACTTTCTTATCTTTGTTTGCAACTTTTTCATCATTTGTTTTCCCTGATTCAAAAGCCGCCTGAACTTCTTTCGTAACATCAATAATCTGTACCAACTGGTCAACAAAAAGTCCCGGCACTTTTCTTTCTTTATCAATTGTCAAAGCAAGGAAACCATTAGTATGCAGGTCTTCGCCTTTTTCTTCAACCTGCGAAACCGATTCTCTTCCGCAGTGATGATTCGTCATCACAAGTCCGTCGCCCGAAACGAAAGATGCGGAACAATATGTTGCAAATCTCAAAGCCGACATTCTTACGTGGTCGAGCCATTCCTTTGTAGGTGTAAAACCATAAGCTTCGGCAAAGTAGTCGACAGGTGGATTATCGAAAGTCCACATTCTGCCCATATCAAACCTTTTAGCGTGAACAGTATCAAGATTAACACCATTATATACATTCTGTGAACCTGCATATTCGGCAGTCATATTAAATACAAACACTGCAAATACGAATACTAACAATTTATTAAATTTACGTCTCATATTGAAAATATTAATTTTTAAAATATTGAAATAAAAATAGCACAATTAAATATTGAATACAATTCTACTGTTTATGGATTAGATATTGTTCATGTCCACATCGTTTACCACTATTTTTATTTTTTATTTTCTGAAAGGACTCCCGACACTATTTTCTCTTTCGGTCTTAATTCATCATTCAGCATTCATAATTCAGCATTTTTTTTATCTCCTCTCCGCATATATTTCATTCACCACAAATTCTCTCTTGATTATTAAATTTAGAATTATAATATTCAATCAACGAATTTATCCGTATCTACCAATCACTAATTCGAAGTGTTTATTAATATCAGCTATGCTCATTGTTTCTTTCTCGTCAAAATTCATTCGTGAGCAATAAATATCGGAGCAAAACTGATTTGAACCAAAATAATATTTTATTGAACCGGACCAAAACAGATGTGTATTGAACCAAAACAGATGTGTATTGAACCAAAACAGATGTGTATCGAAACAAAACAGATGTGTATTAAAACAAAACAGATGTGCATCGAACCAAAACAGATGTGTATCGAAACAAAACAGATGTGTATTGAACCAAAACAGATGTGTATCGAAGCAATTCAAGTGTGAATTAGAGTAATTCAAGTGAGATATTTTGAAAATTTTATATGAAAAGCTCAAATTTTGCTAAAAAAACAGCATTTTTCAAAATTAAAAGAAAGGTCATAAAATGAAACGAATCAATCTTGCTCTAAGAAATATGTCAATTCCGGTAAAACTAGATTTTGCCAAAAGAATCAACACAATGTTGACAGGAAATCCCAATTTCACAACACCTGACCCGCCATTAACAGATTTGGTCACTGCTAAAACAGAAGCAGAAACTGCTCATAATGATGTGCTTTTAGCTCGTTCTGAAGCAAAACATAAAACAGCCGTAATGAGCCAAAAAGAAGATGACCTCGATTTAATCATCACGCAACTTGCAAATTACGTCGAAAACAAAAGCAACGGAGATATTGCTAAAATAGAAAGTGCCGGATTCACGCCTGCCGCAACTCCACAGCATATCGGCGACCTTATTGCCCCGGCGGATTTAGCCGTTACATCGGGTGATGATGCCGGTGAACTCGACTGCAGTTGGAATCCTGTTATCGGTGCGAAAAGTTATGTTGTGCAAACAAATATTGTTGACCCGCTTGCTGAAGTCAGTTGGAAAGATACATTAAACCCGACCAAATCCAAATGTGATTTGAAAAATTTATCAAGCGGAACACGCTATTGGATTCGTGTAGCAGGAGTCGGAGCATCAGGCAGAAGCGGCTGGAGCGACGTCGCCACAAAAATCGCCCCGTAAACATATTCTAATAATAATCCTCTTTCCAAATCCATCCTGAATTTTTTTCAGGATTGGGAAAGAGAACGTTTTAATTATTCTCTCGTTCCCGATGTCACCATCGGGAACGTGTATAATATGTAGCTCCCCCCTTGGAAGGGGGCACGGGGGATGATTCTAACCAACTAATTTCATTTCCAAATGAAGATTGGTCTAGATTAATTTGAAATATTTTTCTAAATGCTTCATTTATTTTTAATGTATTAATTAAATCTTCATCGTATAATTTTATCTAATTATTATTTTCTAAAATAGTCTTACTCATTAATTCGAATTAAATAAATTTTAATCTGTATTCATATTACCATCATCCCCCCTTAATCCCCCCTTCAAAGGGGGGGAATGCTGAATCTATTTCGTTCCAAAAGTCCACCATCGGGAACGAATAAAACCAAAAATCTTCCTTGTTATTTCTTATTGTTATAGTGAATTTCCGATAACGAATATGTGCAATCTCGTCTAAGATTCGTTAGCTCTAAAAAAGTAATAATGTAAATTTTAATTTTGAGTTATACTGCGTTTCAAAATAAAAAGGGTAATAAAAGTATTAAAAAGATTTTTATTAATAAACTGAATTTATTATCAAAATCAGCTTTCAATTTGGATTTTTAAATTTTAAAAAATACATTAATGAAAATATTAATCAAATATCTCTTCTTGTTTTATTCGAGTTTATTTATTTCAGAATTTTCATATTCCCAATGGGTACAAATGAGTGGTCCAACCGGAGGAAGAATTGATTGCATGGTAGCTTCTAATACGGATATTTATATCGGAACTAATTACAGTGGAATATTACATTCATCAAATAACGGATTGAATTGGATTCCGGTAAATAACGGATTGAACTATCAATATGGTATTGGTGCCCTTGGAATAAATGGTTCAGACATTTATGCGTCATTGAACGGCGCGGGTTTTTATCGTTCAACTAATAAGGGAATAGACTGGACTTTAATGAATAATAGTAATTTTAGTTCAATAGCTTTCTCAAATTCTATTATCTATGCAAGTACTTATTATGGTGCTTTTTGTAAATCTACAAATAATGGTATAAATTGGTCAAGTTATTACGTGTCGAACAATTCCATTATTTCATTTTTAATGAATGGTTCTGTCATGTACGCCGGTACTTTAGGAGACGGGGTTTATAAATCCACAAATAGTGGAATTAATTGGAATCAATGTGGGCTTGCATTAAATAGTATATTTACTCTTGAAATTTCAGATTCAATTATTCTTGCAGGAACGGACGGATATGGAATATACATATCTACAAATGATGGAGTAAATTGGATTGCTTCAAATTCAGGGATTACAAACCCAGATATTAGATCAATTTTGAAAGTTAATTCTAATATTTATACAGGGACATGGGGAGGTGGAATTTTTTATTCTTCAGATAATGGAATAAATTGGAATCCTTCAAATAATGGATTGTTTAATCCTGTTATAAAAAAACTTGTGGCTTCAAATGGAAGTATCATTGCCGGTACACATTACGGTGGAGTTTTTATTTCTACAAATGCAGGTTTAAATTGGGTAACAAAAAATAATGGTCTAAAAGGTTCTGCCATTTTAGATATGAAAATGAAAGATTCAAATATTATTGCGGGCACTTTTGGAAGTGGAATATTTATTTCTTCTGATAACGGAACGATATGGTCTGAGAGAAATAACGGACTTACAGATGCTTTTATATATGCAATTACAATTTCAGGACAAAATATATTAGCAGGAACAAGTAATTCCGGAGTTTTTTTGTCAACAAATAACGGATTAAATTGGAATGCGGTAAATTCAGGATTGACTGATCCATTCATTTGTGCATTAACATCATCAGGTACAAATATTTTTGCGGGTACTTTTAACAGTGGAGTTTTTATTTCAACAAACAATGGTTCAAACTGGACTGTCGTAAATGATGGATTAACAAATCTAAGTATTTTATCTCTTGCTGCTTCCGGTACAAATATTTTTGCGGGGACAAATGGACACGGCATCTTTCGTTCAACTAATAGTGGTATAAACTGGTCGTTTTCAGGTATTCCAAATTATCTAATACTATCTTTAAATTTTTCCGGAACTAATATATTTGCTGGTACAGGTTCAGGTATTTATTTATCTACAAATAATGGGGAGAATTGGACTATAATGAGCAATGATTTGTCATGGGGAGTTTTCACTTCAATAATAAATGGACAAAATATTTTTGCAGGAGCAGGTTCACTTAGTCCTAAATTACAAAATAAATTATCTGCTCTTTCTGGTATAGGAATTTATTTTTCGTCAAATTTTGGAACGCAATGGTCACAAATTAATGATGGATTTCCATTTGATCCTGAAATACGTTCAATAATAATTTCAAATAGTTATATTTTATGCGGTACATATGGTTTATCAGTTTGGCGTCGCCCACTATCTGAAATTATCAGCATAAAAAATATAAGTTCGGAAATCCCATCTAAATATATTCTGTATCAAAATTATCCGAATCCGTTTAATCCGACGACGAAGATAAAATTTGATGTTCCGGTGGATTCCCGCATTCGCGGGAATGACAGGGTGGTGTTGAAAGTATACGACATTCTCGGAAAAGACATTGAAACACTTGTGAATGAAAAATTAAATCCCGGAACATATGAAGTAACATTCAACGCATCGCAATACCCCAGCGGAGTTTATTTTTATAGATTAACATCAGACGGATATAATGAGACAAAACGGATGATACTACTCAAATAATTTACATTCTTTTAAACGCCGAAGGCGTGACACTGTTGTAGAAATAATTTCCAATAAAATTAAAACGCCGAAGGCGTGATATTATTGTAGAAAATAATTTCAAAAAGAATCAAAACGCCGAAGGCGTGGCATTGTTTTAATGAGGTCATTTAATTGCAGATCATTTCAGAAAAATATTAAATAATATCACCCCTTCGGGGTTTGAATTTAATTCACAATTCATTTTCTACAATAATATCATCCCTTCGGGATTTACAAAATTGAATTATTAGACAGGCGAATGAGTTAGTTAGAACCTAATGTTTAGCATGGATTTCCGCTTTCGCGGGAATGACAAAAGAAGGGGATCCCCGACAAGAGTTCCGATAAAGAGTCCCTACATATCGGGACAAAGAACGCACATTCGGGAACGACTAACCAAAAAGAATTTGTGAAATTAAATGAACCGGAAGAACAAATCACTTATCAATTATAAACACAAAAGCGGAGGTAGCCACAACTCCGCTTTGTGCGACTTAATATCTTCCTAGGCAGTGGCAAGATATCTCGTCTATATAATTTTACTTCTTTTCGTGTCCTTATGTTCCATTTAGGTTCCGCCTTGCATACAATACGTAATCAGGGTAATAATTCTGCAACGAGTAAAAAAATTAATAACACAAAGCGGAGTTAGCCACAATCTCCGCTCTGTGCGACTATATCTCTCTTGGCAGCTGAGAGATATAATTTCAATATAAAATCAATAAATTCAATAAATTCAAACCTTCTAATTAAATAACCAAATAACTAACTTACGTTACACAAAATAATTAAAATAGCCACTTTTGTCATTCTGAACTTGTTTCAGAATCTCGTTTTTAAATTTTTTTAGACCCTGAAACAAGTTCAGGGTGACAAATACGTAAGTTCAGTAACCCAATAACTAACCGCTACAATTTTATTACAAATTAAACGCCAAATAGTTTCCTCAAAAAACTAATCCATCTGCCTTCTTAAAAATGCAGGCTTTGTATATTCCTTCTCTTCGAGATTGAAATCATCGAATCCGAATTTTTCAAGTGAGTCGTCTTTCTTCGCAACGTACTCTTCGCTCATATCATCGTTGATGCTGATATTTGCCAGACGGCGCCTGAATGCAGGCTTATCTAATTCGGATAATTCTTCCTGAGTCGTCGGAATCGAAGAAATTTTACCGACCTGCCTGACATTTAATGATTCTTCAGCCTCTTCTTTTATTTCTATTACCTCTTCCCTGAATCCTGTCGCAATCACAGTCACCATAATTTCATCTTTCATTTCTTTGTCATCAACTATTCCGAATATGTACGTCGATTGTTCACCGGCTTTATCTTTTATAATTTCATTTATTCTTTCTATTTCAGACATCTTGATTGCTCCGTTGCTTGCAATGTTTACGAGCACGCATTTCGAACCGCAGATATCTACATTGTCGAGCAGCGGGTTCAAAAGCGCATCCAGAGCGGCTTTCTCGGCTCTGTTATCACCGTCAGCAATTCCGGTTCCTATCATTGCATCACCCATATCTTTCATAATTGTTCTAACATCGGCGAAGTCAACGTTAATTTCTCCTGTCTTCGTGATGATTTGAGAAATACCTCTTGTTGCATTGTAAAGAACTTTGTTTGCAAATTCGAAAGCCTGCGTTTTTGTAGTTTCTTCGTTAATCAGTTCCAGAATTTTTTGATTCGGAATAACGATGAGACTATCGACTTCTTCTTTCAGTCTGCTTAAACCAAGATTCGCAAGGTTCATTCTCGGTTTGCCTTCAAAATTAAATGGCGTAGTTACAACTGCAACAACAAGTGCGTTCATGCTCTTCGCAATGTGCGCAACTTCAGGAGCACCGCCGGTTCCCGTGCCGCCGCCCATACCGGCTGTGACAAACACCATATCACTTCCGGCAATTGCTTTTTCAATCATATCACGATTTTCTTCAACTGCTTTTAATCCGACATCATCTTTCATTCCCGTTCCGAGACCTTTTGTAATGTTTTTTCCAATCTGTATCTTAATGTTTGCCTTGCTGACATCAAGTGCCTGCGTGTCAGTGTTTATTGCAACAAATTCAACACCTTCAATCCCTTTGTTTACCATAGAGTTCACGATATTTCCGCCGCCGCCGCCTACTCCGACTACTTTAATTTTTGCTCCGTTCATTGAATCCGGAATTAACTGAATAGACATATCTTTACCCTTTCTATTTTATTTGTGTAAATATTATTTAAAAAATTTCTTTTATTCATTTTAAAATCTTTATAGCTCGTCGAACCAGGCTTTCACTTTCGAAAAAATTCCTTTCGGAGTTAATTTTTTTCTCTTCTGCTTTTTATCGGTTGTAACCGTATGACTTATTTCTTCCATATTTTTCATGCGGTGAAGAATCAAGCCTACACCCGTTGCAAAAATCGGGCTTTCAACTTCTTTTATTAAACCGCCTGAAATTCCGTTCGGAATACCAAGATTCACTTCCATATTTAATATTTCTTTCGCAAGTTCTTTTGTACCCTTTATCATCGAGCCTCCGCCTGTTATCACAACTCCGGCGTGAAGTTCATTGTGTATCTGCGAATTTTTAATTTCTATTGCAGATAGTTCGAATATATCCTGCATCCTCGCCTGTATAATTCTCGCAAGAATACTTTTTCTTGTCTTCTTAGGAATTTTTCCTTTAATGGATTCAACTGTTAATTCATCATCGCTTAAAATTTCCGAAACTGATGCGAATCCGAATTCTCTCTTTATTCTTTCCGCTTCTTTTTCAGAAATTCCAAGTGCCTCAACTATGTCATTCGTCACGAGACTTCCCGCTATTCCGATTCCCGCTGTATATTTCAAAACTCCTTTTTTAAATATCGCTATGTCCGTAGTTCCGCCTCCGATATCGAGCATCGCAACACCGACTTTCTTTTCGGTTTCATCGAGCACTGCAAATGATGATGCAATCGGCTCGAGTACTATATCATCTATTTCAAGGTCACAGCTTGTAACGCATTTTGTCAGGTCGTCGATTGAAGAGACAAGACCCGTGATTACATTTACTTTCGCTTCAAGCTTTATTCCGAACATTCCGACAGGCGTTTCAAAAATTCCGTCTTTGCCGTCTATTATATATTCCTGCGGTACAACATCGATTATTTTTGTATCACTCGGCAATGGAATCAGCTTCGCCTGGTCGATTAAACGGAGAATATCTTCATCCTGAATTACTCTGTCAGGATTATTAATTCCGATTATGCTTGCCGTCTGAATGCATCTTATGTGATGCCCTGCAATGCCAACAACTACCGAAGTTATCGGAGCACCTGAATTTAATTCTGCGTCTGCGATTGCGGCTTTAATTGATTCAATTGTTTTACTCGGGTTTACTACGATTCCCCTGTGAAGCCCTTCCGACGGAGCTTTGCCTATTCCGATTATATCTACAGTTCCGTTACTTTTCGGCTTTGCTACAATCACACAGATTTTCGTTGTTCCGACGTCGAGTCCAACAATTATATCACTTTCGTTCTTCTTGAATTTTTTAGATTTAATTGTCATGTTTTATAAAATTTTTATTCTGTAAATCAGCAGTTTTATTCCGCTGCGTTACTTAGTTTTAACTACAACCTGGTTCGAAAATCTTAAATCCACATAAGCATAATTTTTATCTTTAATCTCAGAATGCATCTTCTCTATGAAATTTTTTAATATGGTTATACTTTCCGATATTTCTTTTTGATATTCGGGTTCGGATATTTGCCTGTCCTTATATCTTTGAAGATATAACGGCAGCGAATTATCGTTCAGATAAATAATAACTTTCTCGGAATCAGCCATGTTTATCTCTGATATCTGGTTGTATAAATATTTTCCTTTGCTAATCGTGTTAAGTACAATGAATACGGCTAATTTCAAATCATCATCTTTTTCTTTTACTCCGGGCTGAAAATTTTCCTGCTTGATACCGTTTATCACGGGTAAATCATATAATTTTTCGAAATTTTTAAACGGGAAAATTTCATATTCCGCGTCGACAAGGTTTAATTCGCTTCCTGAATTCACAATAGCCACAGGCGTTTTTTCAACAATATCGATTATAATTTCCGACGGCGGATTTTTACTGACAAAAACTTTTTTTATCTCGGGATGCCGCGAAATCCTGTCCTGAATGAAAGTGATATTCAAATCATCTATATTTACAGCTGAATCGGATTTTATATTTGCCGCCGATAATATTTCTTCTTTTGTAAGCGTATAATTTCCCTTAATTTTAAAATCTGTATAGTAGACATTATTTCTCCACTTGTTCGCATATATTATGAGTACCGCAACGATAATAACAAGAGGAACTAATATTAATATTCTTTTAATTTTTTTCATTCCTTCACCTCGCTGTGTCGTTTTACATACATATCGCATAATTCCGTAATACTTCCTGCTCCCTGGAATATTATAGTATCATCTTTCTTAATAACTTTATCCAGAATCTGAATCGCATTTTCAAAAGAATTTGTATAATAAATTTCTTTTTGAATGTTCTTCAGTATATTATAAATCAATTCCGAACTCACACCTTTGATTTCCTTTTCCCTCGCCGGATAAATATCGGTCAGAATCACAACATCATTTTCTTTTAGCGATTCTGCAAATTCATTGTATAAATCTCTTGTTCTTGTAAACGTGTGCGGCTGAAACACCGTTATAATCCTGCCCTTTGCATTATCCCTGATAGCCTTAAAAGATGCTGACACTTCAGTCGGATGATGCGCATAGTCATCGTAAATTATTATATCATTTTTATATTTAAGCTCGAGTCTTCTTTTCACTCCTGAAAAATCAAAAATGCTTTCTGCAAATTTTTTCAGGTCGACACCAATTGCATTACAGGCTAAATATGAAGCGGTTGCATTCAAAGCATTATGCAAGCCCGGAACTTTAAGCCTTATTGTATTTTTTTCTAAATCAAAATATGTTTTTCCGTTTGTATTAATTATATTTTCTATTTTATAATTATTGTTATCCTTTAAGCCGTAAAATATTTTATGCTTCTTATCAATATTTTTCGTCAAATCAAGAACATTTAAATCATCTCCGCATGCAATAATCTTCGCACCGGGTTCGGCATTATCAATAAATTGTTTGAAACTATCTTTCAATTCTTTTAAATCTTTATAAATATCCGTATGGTCAAGTTCTATATTGGTTATAATAATTACATTCGATTTTAATGAAAGAAAACTTCTGTCATATTCATCAGCTTCCACAACTGCTATATTTCCTTTGCCTATTCTTGATGAACCGCCTTCAAGAAAATCAAGAGTTCCGCCTACGAATATGTAAGGCTCAAATCCGTTGTCAATCAATATCTTCGCTATCATCGCCGTTGTACTTGTTTTTCCGTGCGTACCGCTTACCGATATCAGATATAAATCGTTCACAATTTCTCCAAGCATTACAGCGCGTTTTACCATTTTTATTCCGAGCTTTATTGCTTTTTCATATTCGGGATTATCTTTTTTAACTGCTGACGTGTAAATAACAAGGTCAATATCTCCCGTAATATTTTCGGAATTATGTCCTTCAAATATTTTTATTCCGAAACTTTTTAATCTTTCCGTAATTTGTGAAGGATATAAATCACTACCTGAAATCTCATAACCTTTTCTTTCAAGAAATTCAGCAATGCCGCTCATACCGATTCCGCCTATTCCGATAAGGTGAATCTTTTTTACATTTGTCAATATGTTGTTTTTATTTTCAGGCATTCGCTTTGGTATTTATTTCTTTGGCTAAATTTCTGAATTCCTGGAATAATCTGTTATCATCCCAGAATTCACTTAAACGGATTCTGAGATATCTTTTCCTGTCTCGTAATTTTAATTTCACTCTCCTTATATGGCTTCCTTCCCCTGCCCTGTGTTTTCTCTCCCGTGAAAAACGAATTCCGATTATATCGGAAAATAATATTTCCCTGTGCCCGAATCTGTTCTTGATAATTATTCTGTCCGTATTGAATATCATTTCTTTCGCTCTCATCATGTTGACTAAAAGCACAACAAGATAATAAAGAATAAACAGGCTGCTGATAATTATTATCGGGTCTTTATACAAGTCTGAATATTGTTTCGAAAAAAATGCACCCGTGATGATTGCGTAAACTATAAGGAACAGCATGTAAACAATCAAAGACTTGTAATAAAAATCGAGTTTGTATTTGTATATTCTTACTTGTTCCATTTTAATTCTCTTTAAGTTAATTGAATGATTTCTCTTGCAATCTTTCCTGCCGAATCTCTATCCGAAAACTTAAAAATATTTTCGCTTAATTTTTCTAAAATTTTATTATCGTTAATTACTTTTATTATTGTATTAAAAAGCTTTTCGTTTTGCTCTTCCTCTCTTATTAAAATACAGGCATCTTTCTTCTCGAGACTCAGTGCATTCTTCACCTGGTGGTCTTCCGCTGCCTGCGGGTAAGGTACAAGAATCACCGGAATGCTGAGATACGCGAGTTCCATAATACTGCTTATACCAGCCCTGCAAATAACAAGGTCTGCCGCTGAATATGCAATTTGCATCTTTTCTATAAATTCAAATACTTTAACCCTGTCTGAAAAGTTATTCGTTAGATTTTTTATACTTTCAAATTCCCTGCTTCCCGTTTGCCAGATGATATTTATTTTATCGTTATATAAATCTCTAAATATTTTTTTAATTGCTTCGTTAATTCCTTTTGCTCCCTGGCTGCCGCCGAATATGAATATTGTTTTTCCTTCACCAAGTCCGTAAAATTTTTTTGCTTCGGTTTTATCCGATTTAATCAGAGAAAATCTTACGGGATAAGATATTTTCACTACGTTATCTTTTCTTTTCAGATATTTTAATGTATCATCAAAACTGATTACAACTTTATTCACCTTTGAAGAAAGATATTTTGTAACCATCCCGGGATACGAATTTCCTTCCTGTATAAGCGTCGGAATTTTTTTCTTCAAAGCAGAATAAACAACAGGACCGCTGACAAATCCACCCGTTCCGACTACCACGTCGGGTTTAAATTCTTTTAATATTTTGTAACAACTTTGCAACGCCCTGTATGATTTAAATAAAATTGAAATATTTTTTAATAAATTTTTTCTGCTAAAACCTGCAACCGAAATCGTTCTTAATTTGTAATTATTTGCAGGAACAATTTTTTCTTCAATCCTTCCTTTAGCACCTATAAATAATATATCCGAACTTTCATCAAATTTTTTCAACTCATCTGCTACCGCTATCGCCGGAAATATATGTCCACCCGTTCCTCCGCCCGCAAATATTACTTTCATAAAATTATTTATTAACATTCCTTGCAGAAATCATTTCTGCAGTTTCATTCCTGTATGAAGAAATATTCAGCAAAATTCCGATTGCAATGGAATTAAATATTAATGCCGTTCCGCCGTAACTTATGAAGGGCACAGGTACACCTGTTGTCGGAATTATACCGCAGGCAACCGAAATATTTACTACCGCATAAGCCGAAATTATTGTCGTTATTCCGAACGCAACATATTTTCCGAAATCATCATTTATTAATTTTGAAACCCTGTAACCGCGAAACATTATTAATGTAAAAAGCGCAACAACAGCCGCCGCACCGATAAAACCATATTCCTCTCCTATTATTGAAAAAATAAAATCTCCGTGCGCATCAGGCAGGAAAAATTCTTTCTGAATTGAATTTCCCATACCGACTCCAAGAAAACCGCCGCTTCCAAGCCCGATTATAGCCTGGTTTAACTGATGCTGTGCAGATCCGCCTGACGTGAAATCCGCATAGTGCTCGAATCTGTTCACTATATAAGACTTTGTTAATATAAATCCTATCGCTATCGGCAAAAGACTTATGCACGTTATAACAAGATGTTTTATTTTTACCTGCGATGTCAGAAGCAGCATCATCGAAGAACCGAAAATAATTACTGCCGTGGAAAAATTCGGCTGCCTTGCAATCAAAACACAAACTAAAATTATGTAAAATAAAATCGGCAGATATCCTCTGTATAATTCATTTACGTAACCTTTTTTTCTGACCATTAACGTCGCGAGATGTATTATTAATGTGTATTTCGCAAGGTCAGACGGCTGAAAACTAATCGGACCGATGTTTATCCAGCGGTTAACATTTCTTATCGAAACTCCGATTATAAAAACGGAAACCAAAGCAGCAATAGAAATTAATATGAGAATCTTGCTGATATCCTGATAGTACCTGTAATCTATTTTTGCAAAAAAGAAAATTAAAAATATTCCTAAAAATACTTTAACAATATGAAGCTTAAACATCTGGTTCGCATCTTTGTAATGCACAAACGAATAATCCGAACTGGCACTGTAAACCACGCCAATACTGAATATCAGCAGCAGCAATACAGGTATCAAAATCCAGATGTCTATTTTATATCCGTTTAGTCTCATTTCTTCGGATTCAGATTGTTTACAAATTTTTTAAATTCTTCTCCGCGTTGTTCGAAATTGTCGAACATATCGAAGCTCTTATATGCAGGTGAAAACAGCACAACATCTCCGCTTTCAGATAATGCATATGCTTTATTCACTGCAGATTCGAGCGTTTCTTCAACTAACACTTCTTTAAATTTTGAAAAATAATCTTTTATATCATTTTTGGTCTGACCAATTGCAATTATATATTTTACGCGCTCTTCGACGAAATCTTTAATCAAATCAAAATTGTTTGCGCCTTTTTTTCCGCCCATTATCAGCACAATATTTTTCTTAAAACTTTCAATCGCCACATATGTCGAATCGAAATTTGTTGCCTTAGAGTCATTGTAATATTTCACACCGTTCAGCTCTCTTACAGGCTCGATGCGATGTTTAACACCTTTGAAGTTTATCAGAGTTTTTTTAATCACATCATCTTTTACATTCATATATTTCGCAGCAGCAACAGCGGCAAGTGAATTCTGCAGGTTATGATTCCCTCTTATAAAAATTTCATCCGTGTTTATTATCTTCGAACTTTCATTTTTACCGAAATATTTAATCTGATTTTCCGAAACGTAACATCCGAATTTATATCCTTTTTCCTCAAGATTCTCTTTCACACTAAACGGAATAATATTTCCTTTAAACTTCGAACTGAATCCTCTTATTATTTCATCATCATAATTAAATATTATTGCATCATCTTCCGATTGATTCATATTGATTTTCAGTTTCGCATTGAAATAATCTTCAAGCGAACCGTGCCAGTCAACATGGTCGGGAGTAAAATTAAGAAGCATTGAAACCTTCGGCTTGAACATTTCCGTGCTTTCAAGCTGAAAACTGCTCGTCTCGAGAACAACAATTGATTTTTCCGTAACTTCATCAACTATTTCAGAAAACGCCAGACCAACATTCCCACATACTTTAGAGTCTATTCCCGCATTCTTAAAAATTTCTCCCGTTAAAACTGTCGTCGTCGTTTTTCCATTCGTTCCTGTAACAGCTATCACAGGCGCCTTGCATAAAAGAAAAGCAATTTCAATTTCGCTTACAACTTTTTTATTCAGCTCAACTGCTTTATTAATAATATCATTGTTAATAGGTATTCCCGGACTTTTTATAATCACATCATAATCATAAATTTTATCCGAGTGCCCGCCCGTTTCAAATGGAATCTCATAATCTTGAAAAGCTTTTTCGTCGAAATATTTTAGTTTACTGATTTCCAGTGATTCACTTAAAAATACATCAGCACCAATTTTCTTTAAAAGCTTCGCGATTCCTATTCCGCTCCTGCCGGCTCCAAGTATTGCGTAACTATATTTATTTATTTCTTTTTTCAATTCTTTTACCTGATTTTAAATGTTGCCAGTGCCATTATTGCGAGCAATATTGCCGCAATGTAAAATCTTATTACAATCTTCGGCTCCGGAATTCCTTTCATTTCAAAGTGGTGATGAAGCGGAGCCATTTTGAAAACGCGTCTTCCCGCACCGTATTTCTTTTTTGTATATTTAAAATAATATCTTTGAATCAATACTGAAATTGTTTCCGCGAAAAATACTCCGCCGAGAAGCGGAAGCAATAATTCTTTTTTTACAAGAATGCACAACGTCCCGACCGCGCCTCCGAGAGCAAGCGAACCCGTATCTCCCATGAATACCTGTGCGGGATACGAATTGTACCAAAGAAATCCGAGCGCCGCTCCGATTAAAGCAGAGCAATAAACTATCAGTTCTCCGTTTCCCTTTAAATAAATTATGTTAAGGTATCTCGCTGTTTCTACGTTACCCGATATGTAAGCAATTATTCCAATCGTAAATACCACTATCCCGACCGTTCCTGTCGCAAGCCCGTCGAGTCCGTCTGTAAGATTCACCGCATTAGATGTCGCCGTGATTATAAAAATTATTATCGGGATGTAAAAAATAGAAAAATCAAATTCGTAATTTTTAAAAAAAGGTATCGTTGTAATTGTATTTATATTTTCAAAATGCGGATGAAAATAAATCACAAGACCGACAATTAATCCGACGGTTACCTGTCCGAGCAATTTGTATTTTGCTAAAAGCCCTGTTTGTACTTTTTTAATCACCTTCAGGTAGTCATCAAGAAATCCGACCAATCCGAGTGCTATAGTTACAAATAAAATTATGATGACATAAATATTTTTTAAATCTCCCCACATTAACACGGGAACTAAGAATGAAAATAAAATAATTAATCCGCCCATTGTCGGCGTTCCGGCTTTTGACCAGTGGAATGATGGTCCGTCTTCTTTCTTAGCTTCGCCGATTTGTTTCTTCTTCAAAATTTTAAGAATCCTCGGACCAATGAAAAAACTAAATAACAATGCCGTTATAGCAGCTAGCGCCGAACGGAAAGTCAGGTATCTGAAAATATCGAATCCCGGCGGACTAAATTTACTGTTAATATATTCTGCTAAAAAATAAAGCAATGTTTAAAAAATTTTTAATTTAATAATAATGAATTTACAACGTCTTCCATTTGCATTCCTCTTGAACCCTTTACATAAACTATATCTCCTTTTTTCACTACTAATTTCAGGAAATCAGAGAGTTCATCTTTCGTTTTGAAATAAAAATTATTTTTTATCCCTTTCGCATTTTTAAATATATGGTAAGAATCTCTGCCATAAGTATAAAGATTTTCGAATTTCATCTTTTTAACTAACTTCCCTATATCGCTGTGAACTTTTTCGGCGCTCTTTCCCATTTCCAGCATATCGGCAAGAACAATGTGTTTTTGATTTTTTGATTTGTATTCTTTAATCGTTTCTAAGCCAAGACTTACTGAATCAGGGTTGCTGTTATAAGCATCATTTACCACAATAATATTTTTCCTGCTCACTTCCATTCTTTTTGAACTTGCACTGTTAAATTTTGATAATCCGTCTTTTATCTGCTTCACTGACAATCCGAAAAATAAACCTATCGAAGCCGCCGCAATTCCGTTATAAATCGAATGTTTCCCGAAAGTTGCAATTTTGGTCTTAAATCTTTTTTTGTTGTAACTTATTTCTATTTCAGGCTCGAAATTATTTGTATATCCAGTAAACTTTCCTTTTACATCTGAATCATAATTATATGAATACGAAAATAAATTTTGAGACTTAACTTTATTGGAATATTTTCTCACGTATGCATCATCGAGATTAATCAGACATGTTCCGTCTTTTTCTTTCAATAAATATTCATAAAGCGAAAATTCCTCTTTTGCCACACCATCAAGATTTTTGAAAAATTCAAGATGCTCGCGTCCAATATTGGTCACTAATCCGAAATCAGGCTCCGCAATATCACACAAATACTTCAGTTCATCAAAATGATTACTTCCGGCTTCGAGCAGACAAAAATTATGATTCTTGTTAAGCTTTAATAATGTGAGCGGAAGCCCGATGTGATTATTAAAATTTCCTTCGCTCTTCAAAACATTATATTTTTGAGAAAGAACATTTCCCGCTAAATCTTTTGTGCTTGTCTTCCCGTTGCTCCCGCCAATGCAGAATACCGGTATCGTAAAATTTTTCTTGTATTCTCTCGCTAGTTCACCTAAAGCAAGTGTTGTGTTCTCAACAACTGCAAATGATTCTTCTTTAAAATTATTTATATTTTTTATGTACCAGCTTTCATTTACTATCGCTAAAGCTACTTTCTTTTCAAAAACATTTCTTATATAATTATGACCGTCTGAATTTTCACCTTCAAGCGCAATAAATATTTCTTTTGACTTTATTTCCCTCGAATCAATTGAAACACCGCTGAATTTCCGATTGAATATTTTATCGAAATTCACAAATGTGCATTGCTTCAGATTAAATATGTCTTTACATGTTATCATTTATTTTGCAAGATGAAAATATTTTTGTACAATTTCTTTATCGTCAAAATGTGACCTCACACCATCAATCTCCTGGTACGTCTCGTGCCCTTTTCCGCAAATCAGAATTATGTCGTTGGCTTTCGACATTTCAATTCCCCTTTGTATCGCTTTCTCGCGGTTAACTTCTATTTCAAAATTTCCTTTTGTTTTTATTCCGTTCAGTATTTCTTTTATAATATCCATCGGGTCTTCATACCTCGGGTTATCGGATGTTACAATCGAATAATCCGAAAGACTTGATGCGATATTCCCCATTACAGGTCTTTTCGTTTTGTCTTTGTTCCCGCCGCATCCGAATATTGTTATCACTCTTCCTTTATTTCCCTGCATCTTGTTGATTTCAACTGCCGCTTCAATTGCATTTTTTAAAGAATCAGAAGTGTGTGAATAATCTATGATTGCATAAGAATTATTCGGAAGTTTTATTTTATTGAATCTTCCGTTGACAGCTCCGAATTTTAAAAGAGCGAATATTATGATTTCAATTTTTATATTAAATTGTAAAGCCAGTGAAACCGCCGCAAGTATGTTGTAAATATTAAATTTTCCCGTCAGGCTCGATTTTATATTGAATTCTCCTGATTTTGTTTTTAATATAAACTCAAGTCCTTCGATTGCAATCTTTTCCTCAACCGCACGAAAATCGGATCCCTTTATAATAGAATAAAATATTTTTCTCGATTTCGTATGTTTAATAATTCTTTCGCCGTACTCATCATCTTTATTCGATATAGCAAAACTGTCTGCACTTAAATTATCGAATAATATTTTTTTTGCGTTAAAATAATTTTCCATATTTTCATGCAAATCAAGATGCTCGCTCGTCAGGTTCGTAAAAACTCCGGCTCTGAAATTCTGCCCGTAAACCCGGTCCAGAACCAAAGCGATTGAAGATACTTCCATAAAACAATATTCAATTCCGTTATCCACCATCGATGACAGCATCTGGTTTATTTCAATCGAATCAGGTGTCGTAAGTTTTGATGATTCATTCTTTCCTCCTGTTATGTAATCAATCGTTCCAATCAATCCGCACTTAAAACCGGCTTCTTCAAAAATCGCTTTCAGCAAATAGGTAATCGTTGTCTTACCGTTCGTCCCGGTTATCCCAATTAGCTTTATTTTCCCTGACGGATTTCTATAAAATTCCGAACTTACCTTCGCCATAATTTTTCTTACATCATTAACTCCTATAATTTGTACATCCGGAAATTTTTTCTTTAATTCATCGACTGATTGATTATCAGTAATTACAGCTTTCGCCCCGTTGGCAATTGCACTTTCGATGTACTTGTTGCCATCATCCTTATAACCTTTGATAGCAAAAAATATAAAATTGTTTTTGACCTTGCGTGAATCGTATGCAAGTCCCTCCACAACAAAATCTATTTGCTGTGTTGCACTTGGAACGGCAATGTTTAGTTTTAAAAGGTCAAAAAATTTCATTCGCTAAAATAAATTTTTACAAAATATTATTACTTTACTTTTTGGTAACTGGTCACTTCCCGCTTTCGGAAGCTGGTCAATCACTTCTCCGCTTCCGTTTATCTCAACAACGAATCCTTCCGTTATCAGTTTATTAATTGCTTTTCTTAAACTTAAATTCTGAACGTTTGGAACTTTGATATGATTTATTTCTTCTGTTTTTACCGATTTCACCGTAAGCTTAATTAACATATTTTCATCGCTGTTTATTTTAGCGTCGGGCGATGGAAATTGCGAAACTACAATTGTTTTAACTCCCTTTATCTGCTCTGTATTTTTAGTATATTCACCTTCGATTTCATATTTAATATTTTTTTCTTTAAGAATATCTATTGCATCGTTCAGCTTTAAATCGAGTAAATTCGGAATTAATTTATATTGATTTTTTACTTCTTTAATGTCCTTTATAGTATTATTCGTCTTATATGAATTCACGTTCATGAAATCCGGATTGTAATTATTCGAAATCCCGTAGTAACTTATAACCCGTGTCGCAATTTTCTGAAAAATAGGAGCCGCAACTTTTCCGCCGTAATATTCACCTGATTTTGGATTATCTACAATAACGCAAATTAATATCACAGGGTCTTCCGCAGGAAAATAGCCAACAAACGAAGAGTTGTGCGCCCCGCTTGAATATTCACCATTGACAAGCCTTTGCGCCGTTCCTGTTTTACCGGCAATGCTGAATCCCGCAATTTTTGCATCAACGCCCGTCCCTCTTTCAACTACTCCCATAAAAAGTTTTGTCATTCTTTTAGCTGTCTGTTCTGATACAACCTGCCTGACCGACGAAGGAGAATTTTCAAATACAATATTACCGTTAGGTGAAATTTCTCTTTTTATAATGTATGGTCTCATCAGCATTCCGTTATTTGCAATAGCATCATAAGCCATTGCAAGTTGCAAAGCATTTATTGAAACCTGGTAACCCATTGCCATGTATTCAAGCGACCCGTTCGTAAAATCGACAGGACGTTTTAATAATCCTTTGTTTTCTCCCCGAAGCTCTATTCCTGTGTAAATCCCGATTCCAAAATCTCTCGCGTATTTATAAAATCTTTCCTGCCCTAATTTTTGTGAAAGTTTCGCGGCACCGATATTACTCGAATATTCTATCACCTGCTGAAAAGTAAGACTCGATGCAGGATGTGTATCCATTATTAGATTTCCGTTAAATGAATAAGAGCCGTTCTCAGTGTTAATCACCGAATTTTCACTTTCGATTCCCTCTTCAAGACATCCGGAAGCTGCAATTATTTTAAATGTTGAACCCGGTTCGAAAATATCTGAGATGACAGAATTTTTCATTCCGACTGTATCTTCTGTTTTTATATTGTTCGGGTCAAATGTCGGATAAGAAGACATTGCAATGATTTCGCCTGTCTTAACGGAAATGATAATTACTTTACCTTTATCTGCATTGAAATGTTTTACGTTGTCTGCAAGTTCCTGCTCTGCGAACGCCTGAACCTCTTTATCTATCGTTAATATGATGTTATCACCGGGCTCAGGCTCTTTTTGTATGAAACTTAAATCCGGTCTCTTGTTTCCCCTGCCGTCTTTCTGCATAATCATATATCCGTCTTTTCCGGATAGTTCCTTATTCATCGTTAACTCAATACCGGAGACACCATTATTCTCGAGGTCTGTGAATCCTATTATCTGTGAAGCTAAAGGACCGAAATTATATTTCCTCGCCGGTTCTTTCAAAATGTTTAACCCGTCAATTTTTACAGTATCGAATCCTTTCAAATCGGTTATATCAATTTTTCTTTCGAGAAAAACTGATGGATTATTTTTATCATTCAGTAAATCGAGATAAGGTTTTTTATCCTTATTTAATTTCGTTGCAATGAGCGTTGCAACACTGTCGGCATTTCTGATTTTTGTCGGGTCGGCGGTGATGGTCAGCTTGTATATGTTGGATACCATCGTGTTCATGTTTCTGTCCGAGATTAAACCCCTGATTGGAATTACTATATCGCGTGTCTGGGATTGCTTTTTCGCGGTGTAACGGTATTTCTCCGCATCGAATATCTGTATGTTTATTAATCTTACTATTATCGCAGCAAATAAAAATAAAAATGCAACAAGAAAAAGATTTATTTTTCTTCTCCTTGTCAAATCTGTATTAATATTTTTATCCTGCTTAAACATTTTTTGTTTAATGACTTAAAAATTGTGATTTGTTTATGACGATTATATTTTTTTCGTCAAAAAAAGTTTCACCGGGTTTCATCTGAAATTTATCCGAAGCAAGATTTTTTATTCTTTCGTATGAGGTAAGCTTCTCTATTTCTATCCTGTATGCGTAATTCGATTGAACGGTTTTAGTAATAACATCTTTCATGTCATTATTGCCCGAAATAAGCTGGTTGACATTAATTATGTTATTGATATAAAATACAATTATTCCGGCGAGAATTAATACATAAATTAAAAACTGGAAAATCGAAATTTTCTTTCTGCCTCTCCCCGAAAATTTAGTATTCTTTATTTCCATGTTGCTTCAGCACATCTTAATTTTGCACTTCTTGATTTTGAATTAAAAAGAATTTCTTTTCTTTCAGGCACAATCGCCTTCTTCGTTAATAATTTTAATCTTTTATTTTTAGTGATTATTTCATTTTTGTATTTAGAGACAGAAGGAACAAAAGCTTTTTCTCTGAAAAATTTTTTCACTATCCTGTCTTCGAGAGAATGATACGAGACTACAACAATCCTGCCGCCTTCAACTATCATCTCGAACGAATCTTTCAAAACTGAGGTCAAATTTTCCAGTTCATCGTTGACTGCAATTCTTATCGCCTGAAATATTTTCGCGTAAAAATCAAATTTATTTTTATCGCCTATTTGGTACTCGGAATTTATTGCTTCCAGCAAATTAAAAGTTGTTTCGATTCGTTTTACTTTCCGGAATCTTACTATTACATCTGCTAATCTTTCTGCATTTCCGATTTCTCCGAAATTCCCGAACACTTCTTCAAGCTCCGTCTTCGAATATGAATTTATTATGTCGCTCGCTTTTACTTCACCTTCTTTGTCCGCTCTCATATCAAGCTTTGTATCTTTCATAAAACTGAATCCGTCTTCATCCGTCAACTGGTACTCCGATAAGCCAAGGTCAAGAACTATTCCCGTAATGCTTTCGATTTTTAATTCCTTTAAAATATTCTTTAGCTTTCCGAAATTTCCTTTGCAAAAAATAATTTTCTTTGCGTATTCATTCAATTTTTTCCTGCTGAATTCCAGCGCGTTGACATCTGCATCGAGACAAATCAATTTACTTTTTTCATTTATGCTTTTTATAATCTTTTCGGAATAACTTCCTCCGCCCGTCGTACCATCGATAATTATATGAGCTTCTATTTCAGGATTTATTAAATATTCAATTGCAGTATTTAAAAGAACTGGTATATGATAATCATTATTCTTCAATTTTTATTCATTGAAGTTTCAGATATTTGGTTTCTTGTTGTAAATGTCTTCCGACACTTTTTTAGCTATTTCAGCATAAGTCCTCTTTTGCTTTGCATCTTGTGCTTTCATTTCATCGGGGTCCCAAATCTCTATTTTATCAATCATTCCGTTAACGATTACTTCTTTTTTTATGTGGGCAAATTCGATAAGCTGAGCAGGTAATAAAATTCTGTTTTGAGAATCGATTTCAACTTCATTTGCATAAAATAAAGATTCCTTTATAAAATCCCTGTGCTCTTCATCGAAATAATTATAATTCTGCAATCTCTCAACAACCTTATTCCACGCCTCTTGCGGGTATATCAGGATGCATTCATATACACCCCTCGTTAAAATAAGTTTATTATTTGTTTCAAAATTTATATATTTACGAAACTTGGATGGTACCACTAATCTGGACTTGTTATCTAAATTGCAATATGTGTGACCAAGAAACATAAAAAAGTATTTATTTTTGTAATATTTTGGGAGAATTATCCACAATCTCCCACTTTCTCCCACCTACAAAAATAGTCATTTTATACATAAAGTCAAACATTTTTTTTCAGTTTCTTTAATATTTTTTTGGCTGGCTTTTCTAACTTTAGCATGATAATTGATTGGAACAAATTTATCGGAAGTTATCGATAAATCTGAAAGTTAATAAACCTGTCATTTCCGAATGTGCGTTCTTTGCATCCCGATGTGCGTTCTTTGCATCCCGATATGCGTTCTTTGCATCCCGATGTGCGTTCTTTGCATCCCGATGTTCTGTATATCGGGATTCTGTATATCGGGATTCTGTATATCGGGATTCTGTATATCGGGACTCTTATCGGGAATCCCCTGCTTGCTTGTTTTGAGAACGGCTTTGTTTTTCATTCTGAATTCATAATTCATAATTCAGAATTTAAAATCTCTGTTTTTTGTAATTTGTAATGTCATCCCCGAATGCTCTTATCGGGAATCCCCTACTTGTTTGTTTTGTGAACGGTTTTGTCACGGTTTGTCATTCCCGAATTCTCTCTTCGGAATTCCCGCTCTTATTTG
>Ga0224523_1000124_pt1 | contig 52957 bp, 57 predicted proteins | sample CFST50metaG_FD_182732 | JGI IMG/M metagenome (GOLD analysis project Ga0224523, IMG submission 182732) | Peat soil microbial communities from Stordalen Mire, Sweden - C.F.S.T50 | ecosystem: Environmental > Terrestrial > Soil > Wetlands > Peat | place: Sweden: Norrbotten County, Stordalen Mire... | reverse complement strand
CCTTTGGGACATCCGCCCTGAATCATGAATTCCGCGATCACCCGGTGGAACTTCAAATTATTATAAAAACCCCGGCCGCAGAGGTTGACGAAGTTCGCAACGGCAAGCGGGGTTTTCTCACTGAAAAGGTTAAGATGAATCGCGCCTTTTTCAGTTTTAATGGCGGCGGTTAGCCCGTTATTTTTTGACATAGGTATTTTCCTTTCCTCTTCGATCGGTGGTTACTTGGCGGTTCCAAACGAACGTTCGAAAAGCTCCCTGATGGCTTTCCTGCTCTCATCAGTCAATTCACGGGTTCCCGTCCCGCACAAGGTGGTTTCGGAAATCACCGGAATTTCCTTGACCCATTCGCCATGACGCCAGACACGCCAGGCCGACGTGGTTTTATCGAAAACGGCGACGTTTCTGTTGAAAAATTTTCCCAATTCAACTCCCCATCCGGTGCCGCCCTTCACCGTCCCGTCCTCCAGTATGGAACCCACGGCGAAAACCTGGCCGCCCTTGTTGACCATATGATAAATCGACTGAAACACGGCCTTTATTTTGTCGGATTCCGCGTACGTGCGGCGCATGTGCAGCGATATGATTTCCATGCTGACATCGCCCCTCTTAAGTTCATTTTCGCCCAGGACGACTACGTTTTTTTGCCGCTTGATGAAATGCCCCTCGAATGAAAACGTCACTTCGTTCAAGCCCCATTGCTCGGCGCACTGTCCGAAAAACGTTTCGGCCCCGTCATGGCCTCCGTGATACAATGTACATTTCGACGCTTGTAACATAAAAACTTCCTTTGTAAGCGGTTATTTTGAATGTTATAAAGAGAACTCGGCGTCAAGAGAATCCATGACAAAGCCCGCTTGTTCCCGCAAGTCATTGATCTCGCGCTGCCAGAAAGAGGCGCCGCCCCAATCGGGAAAGTTCCTTTTGAATTGAAAATCATCAACCTGGCGTCCGCACCATGCTAAAAAGTAAATCATGCGCATGGCCCGCAGCGCCTCGATACAGCGAAGGCTCGACCGGTCGAACTTCCTGAATCGTTCATAACCATCAAGAAACAGGTTTATTTCACGAGCCGATGCCGCCGCGCGATCGGGCAGCAACAGCCATAAATCCTGAACGGGCGGCCCCATTGCCATGTCGTCGAAATCGATAAGCAGCAGGCCTTCCTCCAAACGGTCTAGGATATTGCCCCGATGACAATCGCCGTGTATGCGTATGCGCTCAACCCCTTCGAAGGCGGGGGCGCTCAGGTCCAGCAATTGCCGTGCGCAACCCCCATAGGAATCTCGGAATTGCTCCGGAATAACCCGATCGCAAAGGTGTTCAACATCGTTCATCGCGGATAATCGCGGGTGCATTTCGATGCGGTGCGGCGCGGAATATGTTTCGCCCGCCAGATGCATGCGGGCCACGAGCGAGCCGATGCGCGACCAATCGCCGTCCTTGGTGATTTCAAGTTGCCGTCCGGCGCGCTTGGGGAAAACCGCGAATAACATGTCGCCGTAAAGGCCCAATGTTTCTTTGTTTTCAAGGATAAGCGGCGCTACGACCGGCAGCTCCGATTCCTCGCAATCCCGCAGGAACTTGTGTTCGTCAAGTATCGCCTCCTTACTCCAGCGGCCCGGACGATAGAACTTCGCGATCAGTTTCGCGCCGTCTTTCGCCCGCAGCTCATAAACGCGGTTGATATAACTTGGAAGCGCGGATGTGAGCGCGGTCAGCCCACGGCCGATCGCCGCTTCAACCGCGCCAAGAAGTTCGTCGGGTGTAAGGAGTTCAAACGACATAACGTTTTTTTACGCAAATCGCGGCGTACGGTAATATCGCCTTTTACGAGGCGGCGCTATGCTTTTTTTACCAACGTCGATTGCCGTAGAAAGAGGCTCCGGACAAGCAAAACCGGGATACTGTTTCATTTCAAAGCGCCTGCCGATCAAATATTCGATCCGTTTCACGTATTTTTCCTCGTCAGCCGAAACGAAGGTCAACGCCGTGCCTTTAGCCTCGGCGCGACCGGTCCTGCCGATCCTATGAATATAGTCCTCCGCGAAAACGGGCGTGTCGAAATTCACAACATGGGAAATACCGGTCACGTCGATGCCCCGAGCGGCAAGGTCGGTGGCGACAAGGACCTTGAATCGACGCTGCTTGAACCCGTCAAGGGCCGATTTGCGCTGCGACTGTGAACGGTTCGCGTGAATAGCCGCGGAGTTGATTCCCGCCTGCGAAAGTCTCCGGGAGATTTTATCGGCCCCGTGTTTCGTCCGAGAGAAGACCAGCGCGGTATCGACATCCTTATTGCCGACTACATGTACGAGTAAGTCAATCTTTTTTTGCTGATGAATACGGTAAAAATGCTGGTCAACGGTGTTAACCGGCGTAAAGGGTTCTCCGACTTCGATCAGGTGCGGCTCTTTTTGAATTCCCGCCACCAGGGCGCGGACCTCCCGCGACATCGTTGCCGAAAAAAGAAGCGTCTGTCTGCTGACGGGGATCTTAGCAATGATACTACGCACGGCGTTAATGAATCCCATGTCAAACATTCTGTCCGCTTCGTCTAAAACGAGAATTTCCACTTGAGACAGTACAATGCTGCCGCGCTGCATATGGTCCATAAGCCTGCCCGGGGTGGCCACGATGATATCGACGCCCTGCCGCAAGCTACTGAGCTGGCCGCCCATACCCGTACCGCCGTAAATGGAAACCGATTTCAGGCCGGTATATTTTCCGTAAATGGCAATGGCGTCCTCGATTTGCTGAGCGAGTTCACGGGTGGGGGTAAGAATAAGGGCGCGGGGAACTCGCGTACGTCCGCTTTTTTGCGATTGTTGCAGACGAGTAAGCATGGGCAGCACGAATGCCGCGGTTTTACCCGTTCCCGTGGGCGCGCAGCCGATAACATCCTTCCCTAAAACCGCAAGCGGAATGGCCTTGCGTTGAATTTCAGTGGGCGCGTTGTAACCGGATGATGCAATCCCCTGCATTATGGGGGCCGAAAGGCCAATGGTCGAAAAACTCATAAACTTCCTTTATGAATAAGTGGGTGACACGCTGCTTGCTGATGGAGACGAAGAGGTAGAAAGGAAGAAGCGAAATCCCGAAAAACCTTGTCGAAAAACATCCGAGAGCGGGTCTGAAATATGCCGCCTTCGGATTGTTTGTTTTCCGTAAACGGCTGTCTGCTAGATGCAGATAGTATAATATAATTGACGCCATTTGCATAGAAAAGAATAATATTGCCGATTTCTTATTTTACATGACTACAAGCATTGTTTCATTCTCAAAGCTACAAAGATAAAGTTGAGCCACGGATAGCTATAGAGTATTTTTAGACGCTATAATTTCCGGTTGGTAGTTCGAATAACTATTTTTCACCTTCACATTCAGGAGACAAGCAATGGCAAGTGAAACGCCAAAACAATACGACGATATCAGCGTCGTCTGCAAAGCCAATGTTTACTTTGACGGCAAAGTCATCAGCCATACGGTTCTTTTTAAAGATGGTGAGAAAAAAACGCTGGGAATCATCTATCCCGGTTCCTTTACCTTTAAAACCGGCGCGCCTGAGCGCATGGACATTATTTCCGGAACCTGCAAAAGCCGCCTTACGGGCCATACGGATTGGACCACTTTCGCGGAGGGAACTTTTTTCCGCGTCCCGGGGAATTCCTCCTTTGACATCGAAGTCGAATCCGGAGTCACTGAATATATTTGCTCGTTTGAATAATCTTACCAAGTGATGCGGCATTTATTTTGTTGAGGTATGCACGGTAACCAAAAATCTATTGACGCTATTGTCCATCTCTCCACGGGCAAATCCCTCCGCGGTGGCGAGCGGCAGGCGATTTGGCTGCATCAAGGCCTTCTTGAACGGGGATATCAAAGCCGTCTTTTATGCAGGGCGCATGGCGATCTTTCAAGGCAACCTACACCCCGCATCACTCCCATTGCCTGGCGAGGAGAATGGGACGTAGCGGGTCTTTTACGGATAATTACGCTCTGCAAAGGCATAGCGCCGAACCTCATCCATTGCCACGACGCGCATGCTCTTTTACACGGAAGTATCGCGGGAGCGCTGCTCAATATTCCCGTGGTTTATTCCCGACGGGTGATATTTCCGCTGAAAAAGGGTTTCTTGTCCCGCTGGAAATACCGGCAATGCCGGATGCTTTTGGCGGTTTCCGGGGCGGTTGCGCGTCAATGCGAAGAAGTCGCTTCGTCTGAAAACATACGAATCGTTCCCGACGGCGTCGACTGGAACGCTTTGCTTCTTCCGCGCATGGCCGCGCGGTCCGCTTTAGGAATTCCCATGGACGGTTTCGTCATTGGAACAGTGGGGCATTTTACCTCGGAAAAAAACCTGCCCCTTGTCGTAGCATTGGCGCGGGCGTTGCGAAAAACGAACCCGGAAGTCACCATCGTCTGTATCGGTCCTACTCAAACGCTCCCGGAAGAAGCGGCGGACAATCTAAAACTAATCGGGTTCAGGGATGCCGCCGTTACGTATTATTCCGCTTTCGACCTTTACATATCAGCTTCACTTCATGAAGGGCTCGGTTCCGCGCTTTTAGACGCGGTGGTCCGCGATATACCGGCCGTTGCCGTTGATGCGGGAGGAACAAAGGATATATTCCCCGAACATTGGCCTTTAGTAGTTCCGGGCGACAGGGAAGGATTTATTGCAGCGGTTGTAAAGGTTATCGATGATTATCAGGCTGCTTTGTCGGGGGCAAAAGAATGCGGGATTCGAGCAAGAAATTTATTTTCAATTGCCTCCACGGTGGAAAAGACCATTGAAGCCTACGATTTCATTATCAGTAACCGTAGGGGCGGGGTCTAAATCCGCCCTCTTAGCACACCCGTCGGCATATCCTCCCCTCATTCCCGTTTTCCCTTTACCAAACCGAATTCAGTCCAATATTCTTTTGGGAAACAAAATTCCTGAAAGGCCTCGGGACTATGCGGGACCGGATCGAATTCGTGAAACAAATGGTATTGCAGCGCCTGGCGCGTAAGCGATTTTACTCTAAATCCCTTTAACTTAAGCCGGGGATCAAGGTTACTGTCCTCCATGCCCCGGCCGATGATCCGTTCATCATAGCCGTTAATGCCGCAATAGTCGCTTTTATACAAGGAAAAATTGCACCCGAGAATAAAATATTTTCTTTTGATGAAATTTTCGATATAAAACAAAATGGGAATATAAAAGCCGTGTTTTGCAAAATTTCGGGGACAGTGGTTCCACCAAAAGGAAGGTTTTTGCAAACGCCCCGAGAAAACATCCCCAAGCGTCATGCGCTCCGACAATTCCTTGTCAAGCATAATCCGGCGGCCCGACAGAACGGTGTTTCTTCTTTTAAACCGGTAGTGGCTCTCGACAAAACGGCGGTGAAGAATGCAATCGCCATCCACGAAAACAAGGTACTCGGCCCGAGAAGCTAAGACCGCTTTGTTGGCAATGACGGTTTTGCGAAAACCTTTGTCTTCATGCCAAATATGTTGAATAGGAAAAGTAAAATTTGGCGCTTGTCGATCGACAACTTCCCGGATTTCCGGGCCTGAACCGTCATCGGCGACAATCACCTCAAAATCTTTAAAGGATTGATGTATCAGACTGACAAGTATTTTTTCCAAGAAATCAGGTTTTTTATACACCGCAAGAATAACCGAAACCGCCGGGAGGCGATTGTCGCCGGTTGTGTCGCCATGTTTTTCCTGATTGAGCGTGGGCTGTTGCATGAAGTCATTCACCCAAATTCTTTTTTACCATTATGTCCCAATATTCTTTGCTTTTTTTGCCCCGCGATTCAACGCCGGCATAGGTGTCCCATAAAGAGCCGAAATCAATGAGCCAGGAGGATGACCCCATAAGGGGATACAGTTCCTGTATAATGACGTTGGTGGTCATTGATGCTGAAAAACCGAATACCGCGGGGCCGTTTTTTTCATAGTATCCTCTCATGGAATCGCGAATCGAGTTTTTCTCAAGGTAGCAATTTTTTTCCGGTATTTCGATGAAATGGTCGTAATCGAAGACTTTTCCTTGTATTGACCGCAGGTGCTTGGGCCCTATGACGACTACTTTCATGGCCCGCAATTGTTTGACTAAGGGGAACAACGTTCCGGCATTATCGCAATAATGAAAAACATCCGCATCGCACCATTCCATGCGCATGCCGCTACGACGCAAAAACCGGAAAATACCCCATCCCAGGTTCTTGATCGCCCGGTACTGTATACCGTAATGGTAATCATTTTTGTTAACAATCGCCTCTCCCAAATCCCGGCCAAGCTCGGAAAAATAGCGATGGCCGTCGCAATTCTCTCCTTCAACGCCCAGAATGGCGCTCCATTCACCGTCGCCGAAGCGGGAAAAGGAAAACGGTTTTCCTACCTTCATCATGTCAACGAAATATTCTATTCTCCGTTCACGGACCGTATTCCCGGACATTGCGAACAGAGTTTTACCTATCGTCATTTTTATCGACATGATTATTTTCCCATGTCTCTTTTCATGAGCAAGCCTTCTTCGGTCAATTTTCCGCATCGACAGGTCGCTTAATACCACGCTTCCCAGCAAAATGAATAAGCGTCACAGGTATGAATAACGACGGCCAAATCCTGGTTGTTGTTCACTATGTTTTTTTTTAAACGAGGAACATTCTTGTTGGAAGGAATATTTTCAAGAATCTTTTTAATTATGCTCATCAACTCATCCATCGGGTAATAACCATAGCACTCTTATTTATTTTACCATTGCCGTTTTGACTAAAACTGGATATCGTAAAAAGCTGTTCCATTGGTTTATAATCCCCCCCGAACATGCAAGCATGTGGTTTTTCCGGATATAAAATAATAGACTAATTTCAACAAAAAAATAAAATATGCGATCCTGATGCAACTATCTTAAGTCGCGCTGAGAATAAAAGCGCGAACACAAAGTCAACCTCGTGAATTTTTTACAATTCTTCTTTTTATTCATTTATATTTAAGAATAGCTTACAACAATAATTTCATTTCATACGTATCATGGAGTACGGTCGATGGCGCTACGCTGCAGACTATGCGGATCCGCCGATTTAAAGCTTTTCTATCTAGAAGGCGACCGTAATCAATTCCGCTATTATCGCTGCGTATCCTGCTTATTAGTCAACTACGACATGGAAAGCGGAGTTGACCAAGAAAAGTTTGTTCAGGATTTTGTCGACCCTTTCGACCTGACCCATAAAATCAATATCGGCCAAATGCGCACCTACGCGTTCATTAAAAAGCTCTCACTGAAAAAAGGCGCGATGCTGGACATCGGTTGTTATAACGGCGGTTTGTTGGCGGCGGCCCAACTTGACGGTTGGGAAGTCCAAGGGCTCGAACTTTTTGAAGCCCTGGCTGCAGCGACAAAACAAACCACCGGCATTGATGTCATCGTGGCTGAATTTCCCGATTGCGCCCTTCTCAAAGGTACTCAGTACGATGTTATTGTTCTCCGGCACGTACTTGAGCATCTTCCGGACCCCGTTACGGCCATGAATACGATAAACGGTCTTTTAAAACCGGGGGGAAGCGCCATTATGGAATTCCCCAACATCATGAGTATTAATTTGCGATGGAAATATTTATTGCGTCGAAACGGTTTGCTGCATAGTCATTTTCCTCCGGAATATAAGCCGCACCATTGCAATGAATTTTGTTTTAGATCTTTTTCCCGCCTCTGCCGCCAAACGGGTTTTCAACTGGTGAATTGGGAAACCTATTCTTCAAAAAACCGCCTGACCCCACTGTACCGGATTCTTCGTTTCGGGACAAAGGCGCGGGTTCATATTCGTAAAGGTTGCGCGGTCTGAAACTGAATATCGTAAAAATATTTATACCGCCCGTTACGTTTAAGCAGTTCCGCATGCGTTCCCTGTTCGGTAATAACGCCCCCCTCCAGAACAATGATCGAATCCGCATGGGATATCGTTGACAGCCGGTGCGCGACCACAAGGGACGTGCGGTTTTCCATGAGACGGTTGATTGCCGCCTGGACAAGACGCTCCGATTCCGTATCAAGCGCCGAGGTGGCCTCGTCAAGGATCAATATCGCGGGGTTTTTCAGGATGGCCCGCGCGATGGAAAGCCGCTGGCGCTGTCCGCCCGACAGCATCACTCCCCGCTCCCCTATCAGAGTATTTAAGCCCTTGGGCGTGCGCTCGATGAATTCCCACGCATTAGCTGCCTGCGCGGCTTCGATGACCTGATCTTTGGTCGCCTCCTGCATTCCGTAGGTGATGTTATTGTAAATGGTGTCGTTGAACAGCACGGTTTCCTGCGCAACAATGCCGAAGAGCTGCCGCAATCCCGCGAGGTCGCATGAGGCTATATCCTTTCCGTCAATTGAGATGACGCCCGATGAAAGGTCGTAAAACCGGGGCAGCAAATCCAGTATCGTGCTCTTGCCGCTGCCGCTCGAACCTACGAGGGCGACGCATTGACCCTTGGCAATGGAAAAGGAAATGTCGCGGATGACCTCGTCGCGGCACCCCGGATAGGTGAAGCGGGCCTTGTCGAACCGTATTTCATGGTTGAAAACCGGTATTGTATCATGGTTCAGTTGCAAAAGCGGTTCGGGTTTCGTATCGATGAGCCCGAAGACCCGGCCGGCCGCGGCAAGCCCGTTTTGAATGGTATTGTTGACCTGCCCCAGGGATTTGAGCGGTTGAAACATCATGAAAAGGAACGTGAGAAACCTGATGAAATCCTCGGCCCCAAAACCCTTTCCCGCAAGCACCTCCCTGCCGCCCACCCACAACAGGACCACGGTCACCAAAACCCCCAGAGTTTCGGTAAGGGGGCTGGTGATGGCAACGGAGGCGTTGGTCCTGAAATTGATGTTCACCAGCTTTTCATTCTGTTCCTTAAACCGCCCTATCTCGAAAGCTCCCATGTTGAACATCTTGACGGCGCGGATGCAATTGACGGTTTCGTTGAGAAGGGAGGTGAAGACCTCGAACTGGTGGTACATCCTGCCGCTGCGGCGACGCACGGTTTTGCCGATTCCCGCGATGAGGACGCCGAAAAGAGGATACGTAATGAGCACCGTGAGCGTCATTTTCGGACTGAGGATGAAAAGCGTGGTCACGAAAAAAATCACGCGCAGCGGATCGATGAAAAGCTTGTCGAAGGTGTTGACCATGGCCGCGTTCACCGCGTTGATGTCGTTGAGGATGAGAGACACGATTTGCCCCGAACGGTTGCGGTCGTAAAAACTTACCGGCAGCGTGATCGCAGTGCTATAGAGGTCGTTTCGCAGGTCGCGCATCACATTGTTGTTTACTTTGGTAAGAACGAGGCTTTTGCAATAGGTAAAAATATTTTTAAGCAAAAACATCGAAAACACCAGCAAACACACCATTTTGAGGGATTCAAAAACGCTTTTATGTTGAATAAGCGTATACGTTTGAAACTTGAGCCACTCATTGATTGCCGAAAAGGAAAAGGCGGGTTTTACCATTGCCGAGGCTTCGGGAATAAAGAGCGTTCGAATAAGCGACCCGGCAAACCACAGAGAAAGCGATTCCGCGGTAACGATGAAGAGCGAAAGCGCCAAGGTAAGAATGATGAGATGGATATACGGGAAGATATATCTCATCATGCGATAATAAAGTTTCATTGGTCCCGCGCTTTCTTTTAAGGGTAATTTGCGTTCCAGAAAATACATCAAAGAATCAATGGAGAGCATCGGCAACCCGAAAGTATTTTATCACGACCATGAATGCCGTATCGAATAAAAAATCCGCTCAATGGCATCGTTCCTTCTTGACGATTTTAACCTTTTTAGCCCCTGCCGCGGGCCTTACCGCGAATACGACGTTGGTAAATACTTCTTCGGCCTATTTCATCGGCCCGGCCTATATGTATAGCGCCAGGACCGGTTACTATGATTTTGATGAAATAAAACAAAGCCGGCAAATCGACCGCGGCGACCTGCATAGTTTCGGCGTTGTAGCGGGAAAACGTTATGCGCTCGGTCCCATCGCAAGAGTACAGCTCGGCATAGGGTTTGACATGGGCTCGGCAACCGATGACACCTTGTATTTTACCATCGACAATGAACCCGCCCCTACTGAGGTGAGGTACGCCTTCGTTCATTGCGGCCTTGATCCGGAGCTTCAATTTCCTTTACCCGCGATTGCCGACAACCATATACGCCCCTATTTGATGGCCGGAGGAGGAATAAATTTTCTTTATTTAAAGGAACATACGTATTTTCTCGGAGACGGCGAGGTCCTCTTTACCAACCAGCCTTACGTCGAGCAAAGCAGGTTTTCCTTTGACGGAGCGGCCGGTTTGGGATTTGATTGGTCCGTAACGAGGAATGCGACGCTCGGCGTTTCATACTCCTTGCGCTACTGGCGGCCCGTCCGGTATGTAATCCGACGGGATTTTCCCTTAAACGGCCAAAACTACCATGAGACCTTTTTATCCCACAAACTATCGGTAGCGCTGCTCCTTGAATTCAAGTAAGGGCGGTTCATGAACCGCCCTTACTGGTTACCGCCCCTACGAAACACGCGCCTGCACCACATTGCCGCACAATATAATCGCGGCAAGCTCAGTCCTCAGTCGATGCGGGCTGATATTGACAAAAACACATCCCGACTCTTTCAACAGGTTCGACTCCTCGGGGGAAAAGCCGCCCGGAGGGCCGATGATACAGGCAGCCCGGCCCTCCACGGGAGACGCGTCGAGGGCGCGGCGCAGGGGAATTCCACCGGCATCGGCGACGAAACATCGTTGTGGAGGAAATGCGCGGAGAGCCGATGCAATTTGACAAAAAGGCATGGGCCGCGTCAGTTCCGGGAGCCATGGATTGAGCGACTGTTTGATTCCCGCTATCATCTTGCGCCGCAGGCGGTCGGCATGTTTGTCCCAATCGTCCCACCACCGCTTTTGACAATATCCGCAAACAACGGGAATGATCCCCGCCGCCCCCATTGCCGCCAGGTCGGTTATCGCCCTCTCAAAGGCGTCGCGGTCCGGAAGCCCGATATACATATGGATATCCGGCGCCGGCCGGGGCGTTTGCGCCGTTGTCGTGATTCGCGCCTCGCCCGATACGGCGGTTTCCGGAGTCACGGCGCATTCGTATATATTTCCCCTGCCGTCGGTAGCCCGTAGCGTCCCCCGCTCGCCCATGCGCAGCGACGCCAGCGCGTGGCGTATTTCCTCTTTGGGCAAGATGGCCGATTCCCCTGAAACGCCGTCAATATAAAAAAGCGAATGTTCGTGTTTATCCATCGTACCTTTCCCTTGCAAATCCCTTGCAAAAAACAGTGTCGGCGAAGTATCTTTGAAAACGGTTTTTACCGCCGGAAGGCAAGCGACTATTCAGCTATTGTCAATGTTAAACCATATAGAAAATCAACGATTGAAAGGAGACCTCCGCCATGGCGAAAATCAGCAAAAGCCAATTGATAAAATTGCAAAAAAAATATACCACCGACCATGCGATCGGGAAGCTTTTCGGAATAACGAGGCAAGCGGTGCACCAATTGCGCAATAAATACGACATCCCGCCGATCAAGGAAAAAAACGCTTCCCGTAATTCAGAATTAGTCAAGGCGTTCAACAAAGGCCTCTCGGCGGTAAAAATCGCCCAGAAATTCAAGATATCCGTATCGCAATCATACCGGATCATCCGCGACGAAAAAGCCTGATCGCCGCCTTGCAGGAGGGGATTCAACCTTTCGGCCCCTCCTCCTTTTTAGCTTCCTCCTTCCATTTCGATCCCTGGACCGTTGCGTGTTTGTCCATCCATGCGCGGATATACCGCAATGCTTTCATCTTATCAGCGCTCCAGAGCGGCGAAATGAGTCCGTTTCTCTCCGAACAATCCGCGACGATCCGATGAATGCTCTGGTCCGGCCGCACATGGGATAGGAAGCCATCAAGCGCCGCGGCGTATTCTTCGAGCGTCATGCACCTGACCCTGCCTTGCCGATACCACTGTTCAAGTTCGGTGCCTTTGATGACCATCAATTGATGGATTTTGATCCCCGTCACGGGTAGACGCGCCAGTTCAATAGCCGTGGCATTCATCATAGCCGGCGTTTCGGGTACAAGGCCCAACATGACATGAGCAACGGTTTCGATTCGCCGGCTCGACAATGATACTACGCAACGCCGGAAATCCTCCATGGTGTGCCCCCGATTGTTCAATGCGAGCGTTTCGTCATGCGCGCTTTGGAGCCCGATTTCAACGCTCAGATAGGTACGCGTTGACAGGTCGCGGAGATACTCGAAGAGCTCATCGGAAAAGCAATCCGGCCGCGTGCCGATTGCCAGTCCCACCACTTTAGGAAAAGCGGCGATGGGCTCGTACAATGAAACGAGCCGCTCAATCGAACCATACGTGTTTGAAAACGGCTGTAAATAAACGATAAAGGCGTCGAATTTCCTCGACGCCTTTTCCACGGCGCGTTCTATTTGTGAAAGGACGGGAAAGGTATTGTCCGCAGCCGGGCTGAAGGAGCGGTTGTCGCAAAACACGCAACCCGTACGGCTTTTCGTACCATCGCGATTGGGGCAGGAAAAACCGCCGTTTACGGGAATGGTGAGGACCGGCTTCCCGAAACGGCGGCGTATAGACGTACGATACGAAAAATAATGGTCCACGCTACGTTTTGGGGAACGACGGCGGCATTATTTCCCTTTGTCGGCAGCGGCCTTTTGCTTTGCCGCCTTGCGCAAATCCAGATCTTCCCCCTGGTTTTTCTTGAGATCATCAATGTCGCCCGTAACATCCGGCGGGGGAGCGTCGATGCGTTTCGTCTCGGCCTTGTCTTTGCGGAGGTCCTTGCGGAGGTTTTCCATCTCTTCCTTCGACCGCTTGTCGCTTTCCTCGCGGGCGACCTTCTTGTCCTGGGTGGTCGGGGCGACGGATTCGCCTTTTTCAAGCTTATCGATACGCGCCTGGATTTCTTCCTTTTTAAGAGCCTCGTTGATGTAAATCATGGCGCTCTTCCAAACCGCGATGGCGTCCTCTTTCTTGTTCATATCCTCAAGCAGCAGGGCGTAATTTTGATAAAAATCCGAGGAATTCGGCTCGAGCGTGGTCGCCGTTTTATACTCCTTAAGCGCCTCTTCGCGTTTATTTTCCTTTTTCCACAGGATGTTTCCCAATTGCCAATGAGCCTCGGCGTTGTTGGGGTTCGTCGTCAAGGCGTCGTTAAGATATTTTTTCGCGCCGGCTACGTTACCCTTTTCCAAAAGGCAGCGGGAAAGGTTGGAATAGGCCTCTCCGCGGTGGGAACCGTCGATTTTAATGACCGCCTCATACTGGGCGATGGCTTTATCGTATTGCTTGGCGTCTTCATGAAACGCGGCGAGGTTCATGCGCCCATCAATGTTGCTCGGGTCCAATTCGATCGAGCGGTAAATCGCCTCAACCGCTTTGCTGCGCTTGCCGAGCTTATCGTAGGCGAATCCGAGATTTTGCCAGCACAGGGCGTTGCGCGGTTCGAGGCTTATGGCCTTGTTGTATTCGGTTATCGCGTTTTGGTAACGTTCGGATTGGAGGTAGGAAAACGCAAGGTTCGACTGGGCCTCGAAATTACGGGGCTCGCGGCTTATCACTTTGCGAAATACGGTGATCGCCTCGCCGTAAGCGCCGTTGCTGAGCAAGCCGTTACCTTGGGACATGAGTTCCTCGACCGACTGACTCCATGCGTCGGCGGAGAAAAAAAACAAGATACCCAGGAACAAACCGGCACACCACATTCTACTGATATTCATAAAAAACCTCCCTTTGAAAAAAAATCAGTTCCCTTAAAAATTCCCCTTTTTTCTTTGATATAAAAAAATAAATCGAATTCTTCAGTAAAATCCGTGAAATCTTTTTTAATCCGACTAAGCCGTGTTAAAAAAAATATATTTTTCCGGCCGCGTAATATCATCAATATAAATAATAAAGTATATTACAACCAATCTTGAAACAAGTCATTCTGTTAATAGAATAAGGCTTTGATAATGAACCCCGACCTAAAAAAAACAAGCGTCTATAATAATCCGCTTTTAGAACGCTATGCCGGCAAGGAAATGTCGTATATTTTTTCCCCGGATTTCAAATTTTCAACCTGGAGAAAATTGTGGATCGCTCTGGCGCAATGCGAAAAGGAGCTTGGCTTGCCCATTACTTCGGAACAAATTGCCGAAATGAAGGGACATGTCACCGACATTGATTACGGCCTTGCGGCGTCCTTTGAAGCTCAAACGCGTCACGATGTGATGGCCCATATTCTTGCGTTCGGCGAAGCGTGTCCGCTGGCGAAACCCATTATCCATCTTGGCGCCACAAGCGCATATGTCGGCGATAATACCGACCTCATCCAAATGAAGGAAGCCGGCATCATTCTTCTGCGAAGGATGACGCAGCTCATGGCGGCGTTAAGGAACTTCGCGCTCCTTCACAAAGATCGAGCCACCTTGGGGTTCACCCACTTTCAACCGGCCCAGCTTACCACCGTGGGCAAAAGGGCCTGTCTATGGCTCATGGACCTTTCCATGGATTTTACGGCTTTGGAACGCTTTATCGTTGAACTGCCGCTCTTAGGAGCGAAAGGAACGACGGGGACTCAGGCCAGTTTTCTCAGCCTTTTCGAAGGCAGCGCGGAAAAGGTAAAACAACTTGACACGATGATCGCGAAAAAAATGGGATTCGAAACGGTGGTTCCCGTATCCGGCCAAACCTACAGCCGAAAAATCGACGCCCAGGCTGCGGCGATACTATCGGGTCTGGCGCAATCGCTGCATAAAACGGCCAACGACATCCGTCTTCTCCAACACCTTAGAGAGATCGAAGAACCTTTTGAAACGACGCAGGTAGGCTCCTCGGCCATGGCCTACAAACGAAACCCCATGCGTTCCGAACGCCTGACGTCCCTTGCGCGGTACATCATGTCGCTGTCCAGCTCTCCCGCAATGACCGCCGCGGAGCAGTGGTTCGAACGCACGCTCGACGACTCGGCCAACAAACGGCTTTCCATTCCCGAAGCGTTTCTGGCGGCCGACGCGTGCCTTATCCTCGCCCTTAACATATGTGATGGACTCGTCGTGTATCCCAACATCATCGAACTCCACGTGTTCGAGGAGCTCCCCTTCATGGCCACGGAAAACATCCTTATGGAATCCGTAAAGAAGGGCGGGGACCGGCAAGCGCTGCACGAACGAATCAGAACCTATTCCATGGAGACCCAGAAAAGCATTAAAACGGAGGGGGGGAAAAACGACCTGTTGGACCGCATCGCGGCCGACCCCGCCTTTCGGCTTTCGGCGCAGGACCTCAAGCGGCTGCTCAACCTGTCCGACTTCGTTGGCCTCGCGCCCCGGCAGGCGTCCGAATTTATTGACCAAACCATCGATCCGCTTTTGGAAAAAGGCCTTCGTTACGGGGCGGCGGTCCGCCATGAAATAAAAGTATAGGAACCTTTGTGATCGTCGATTACCACGTTCATACCCCGTTTTGCCGACATGCGCATGGAAAAATGATCGAATATGTGGAAACGGCCATTAACGCCGGTGTTTCCGAAATGGGATTTTCCGACCATCTCGGCCGATATTATTTGGGCAAGTTGCAGCGAAAACGTTATTGGGATTGGGGTATGCCGGAAAGAGACCTTGATCGCTATTTTGAAGAGGCGAGGGAGCTCAAGGAGTTGTTCGCGGACAGAATCGTTATCCGCATCGGTCTTGAAGTTGACTATATAGAAGGCGCCGAACACCTGGTGGAACGCATCGTCTCCCGGTATCCTTTCGATTATTTGTTAGGATCCGTTCATTGCATTCCCGCCCTGGGATGGTATCATCTCACTCGATATGCCGACGCGGACATAGACAAAGTATATACATGGTATTTTTCGGCCGCGCGGGCCGCTCTGCAATCAGGACTCTTTCAATCGCTGGCCCACATGGACTTCATCTGGCGCTTAATGAAATGGCCCGAAGCGCGGCGGGCCGATATAGTTCAATTCATTTCCGAGACGATTTCACGTTCCGTCGAATCCGGCATCAGCATTGAAATCAACGCGAATGGTTATATTTCCTCGCGGGCGAATTACACAAGGCAATTTGATCCTTTTGATCTTATGCTTGATTGTATCGCGGAACAAAAAGCGAGCATCACCCTCGGGTCCGACGCCCATGCCCCACAGCTCGTTGCAAAATTTTTTCCCGAAATAATCTCGGTTCTTAAAAACAAGGGAATTTCTCAAGTTTCTTTGTTTAATCAAAAAAAGAAACAACAGGTCCAACTCTCTTAAAAAAGCATTAAAGTTTTTACTTTTTCGGTCGATACAACGGATAGGGAGTTTTTTATAAGCGTTTTATTGATTACATTTTATCGATAAATGATGGAAAAAAATAAAGCGCTCGATTGTTTTGTCGATTAATAAAGTAGATGCGGCAAGGGCCCCATCATCGCGGGCAAGGATGAACGATCCCCGCGAAGCGTACGATTGAAGTTCCAACAAGGACGTTGGTATGAAAATCAATCACAACATCTCCGCAATGATAACGCAGGGTGCGCTGCATTCAGTGAACCAGGCGATGTCAAAATCCCTCCAAAAACTATCCACGGGTTTACGAATCAACACCGCGGCCGACGACGCGGCGGGCCTTGGGGTATCCGAAAATCTACGCACGCAGGTAACGGGCATGGGACAAGCCTTGAAAAACACCCAGGACGCGGTGTCGATGCTCAATATAGCCGATGGCGCGCTGAATGAGCAGGCAAGTATCATGCAACGTATGCGCGAGCTTGTAATTCAAGCAAAGAACGATACATATACGAGCACCGAACGCGGTTACATGGGCACGGAATTTGATTCATTAATGAAAGAATTGGACCGAATTGCGGCTTCCACGAATTTTAATGGGATGAAAATATTTGCCGCTCCCGAGATGAACAATAACGTTCAAGTGAATAGCAGATTATATAACTCCGCTTCAAGTGCAAATACGGCTCACGAGTCAGTTGACGCAAGAACTGCGTGGGATGATCCTAATGACTCTGTTTTTGGTGCTATGGATTTGGCAAGCTCAAATCATTTTAATTTTTTTGTGGGCGCTAATTATACCGACACGGACGCGGCTGCCTATAATGCCGTACCTGAGTCTTTCGATAAAAATGCCTCAGATATGATTACCGTCCAATTCGGCCAAATGGATGCGAATGCTCTATTGAGTTTGTATCCGGGAGGTCAACTAGGCGGAAACCAATTTGGCGGTGGTGCGGAAAAGACATTTGGAAATTTTTTCTGGGATTCTGGAATACCTATAGTTGCTCATGATAGAGAGGACACCCTGATTGATGGTTTTACAGATGGTACTATCGGGAATGGCTCGGTACAAAACAAGCTAAGTCTTCTTTTAAACATTCTTGATGGCGGACAAAATGTTTCTGCCGGATTGAAAGCTCAAGGCTATATTGCCTCTAATGCAGTATGGAACACATCAGGTCTTTCACGTATAAATGAAATGCGGGCTAAAATCGGCGCAATGACGAACCGTTTAGAACATTCGATAAATAATACGATGAATCAGGTCAACAATACTCAAGCTGCGGAATCTTTAGTTAGAGACGTTGATTTTGCATCGGAAACTGCGAACTTTACGAAGAATCAAATCCTTACCCAATCAGCTACAGCAATGCTTGCCCAGGCAAATTCCTTACCTCAATCAGTCCTTAAATTGATTTCTTAATTGGTAAATTCATTATTTCAATGTTTTTCCGTCTTGGAATTTATGCAATTTCATAGTTCCTTTTCTTTGTTCGATAACAGAGGATATATGTTATTTTTTAATATATGTTTCTTGAAATTGCTAACCAGATAATTAATCTTTCATTTGAAAACAGCAACAATAACCATGCGATTTTAGAAAACATCGCAATTAACTATGGAGCGTCCCAAAAAATTAATTCTGATTTTAAAATAATCATTATTAGCAAAAACGACTTGGATGAGCCTTTAAAAGGGCCTCCTAATGGGCCGGTTCGATTGAATTCAAATCCTTCAAACACTTACACCATTCTAACTAGTAATAAATTTATTTCGCATATATTTTGGCCGAAAAAATTAATGACTATTTCAATTGAAGCTGATTGTACTCATCCAGACTTATTGATTCTTGAAAATATTAAACTCCTCCTTGTCCTGCTCTGTATACAAAAAGGAGGTATGTCTTGTCATTCTTCCGCTGTATTTAAAAACGATTGCGCTGTTGCTTTCGTAGGTAATTCGGGAAGCGGAAAAAGCACTATTGCCGATTTACTATCGAAAACGTGGAATATGATTGATGACGATTTCAATATTTTTTTGCCTGAAAATGGTGCCTTTTATATACATACGACCCCATTTTATCTTCTTAAGACAATTCGGGGAAATCGGCCAAAATCACGTCCAATTCAATTAAAATATATTTTCATTTTAAAAAAAAGTATCGTTACGAAAATAGCCCCAATTTCATCACAAGAGAAATATATTTTAATTATGGGGAACACTTTTGCTTTTTCGATTAGCGAATATTTTGGGCAAATCATGATGGAAAATTGCCAGCGCTTGTGCGAATGCGTACCTGTTTCAAAACTTTTTTTTTCGAAATCAGATGATATTAACTTGAAAATAGATCTCCATTTAAAGGAAAATACTGGACGATGACTTACCAAATAGCAAAAGACCTGTCGATTCGAATTATTAAGGAAGAGATATTTATTCTTAAAAGAAGTACTTCCTCAATACATTCATTTAACAAAACCGGTACGATGATTTGGAATTTATTACAAGAAAAGAAATCGTATTCCGAAATAACGCAACTGCTCTTGGTGAAATTTGAAATTGCAGGCGAAATTATCGAAAATGACTTGTCCGAATTTTTATTTTCTTTGTCAGAAAATCAACTAATAATAATGACTGCCTAAAATTTCTAAAAAAACGGTATTGATTGTTCAATTATAAAAAATATGTATATTACTGAAAAATACTTAAAACTCGGACAAGAATTTCACCCCACTAACGCAATGTGGGAGGTCACTTCCCGATGCAATGCCCAATGTGAATATTGTTATTTGCATGATTCGAAAAATACTTCGGAAGATTTTAACACGAATCAAATGTTTGAGATCATCGATAAATTATTTGAGAGCGGAGTACTTTTTATTACGCTTACCGGCGGAGAACCGTTTATGAGAAAGGATATCTTATCGATACTCGAATATTTAATTAAAAAAGACTTTTTTTCCATCTCTCTTTTTTCCAATGGCACCCTTATTAATGCTAACCATCTGCGATTTCTTGCTGCATATAGCAACTATATTAGAAATATTCAATTTTCCGTTTTTTCTCATGATCCCAAAATTAACGACGCATATTTCGGTATAACCGGCGCCTTAGAAAACACGCTATGTATAGGAAAGCAATTAATTTCCAAGGGAATTCCGGTAACATTAGCCTTAAATCTATTTAATTTCAATGTAAAGGAATTTAAAAACACAAAACGCATATTCACAGAAATGGGGTTTTCCGTTAGAACATCTTTCAATAAACTTTGTTTAGATACTGAACAGGAAGAACGTATCAACAATGAATTGACAAAGGATTTTTACACCGTATATCTTGATGGTTTTAGCCGGTCGGATATAAATAAAATGCAATCACGCTTAAAGGAGAAAACAGAAGCAATTCAACGAAATGGATACTTTTGCTATGGTTTATTTACAAATATCGCAATTGATTTCATGGGAAATATCCTCCCTTGCATCGCATTTAGAAAACTTTTTTTAGGATCAGTATTTGAACTACGAAGCATATCAGATATATTAGCTTCTTCTCAATCCTTGAAAGAACTCCGTTCGCTTCGAAAAAAAGATATAACAAATTGTACTCATTGCAGTTTAATAAACGAATGCACATTTTGCTTAGGTATGATGCACACCCGTAATAATAATTTCAAAAAACCGTTGTCTCAATATTGCACTTATCTAAAAACATTGGAAAAGTATTCATGCTCCGTATAATGAATATATCTGCACCCCGAATCAACGAAGCAATTAAATTATTTTTTATCTCGATGCATGGAAACCGGGTCCGGGTTATCGGTGATTCAATGTGGCCGTCAATTAAAAACAATCAGGAAATCGAAATATCGTATACACAAACAACTTTAAAACAGGGGTATTGTTACGCATTTATCCATGAAAATCGAACCTTAGCACATCGCTTTGTTTTTTATAAAAATGGTAAGGCGATTTTCATTGGAGACCGAAGTCACGTTGCTGAGACAATCAGCCCTGATTGTATTATTGGCGCTATTACTCTGAAACAAAAATTATTTATTATTTGGATTATTGCTCTTGTAAATCGTATATTCATGTATTCGTTTTTTTCTTTCCACATTTGTAAGATCGTTAGAATTGCTTGCCTTTTTATTTTAACCAAAGGAATGAAAAAATGCCCGAAAAGTATGAAAAACCCGAGATTCTAACTCAAAAAATGGAATTAAATGTTCTTCGTGCTGACTGTCAAAATAAGCAAAATAACGTAGCAGGCTCAATTAGTATTGATTGGGGGTGTTATATCGACCAATCCTGCGGAAGCGATTGTACAATTACAGATTCAAATCAGCAAACTCACTCGTAATGTATTAAAAAGCCAACTCTTCCTCATAAATAATCTTTTTACTGAAAAATTTTATTCTTGATAATCCAAAATGGATTCTTAATAAATGGTATTTCAAAAAACAATCGTTTCAATAATACGGGTATCCCTGAGTACTTTTTTGTTTCCATTATCTTCCCCATAAAATGTGCATACCAGTATCTTTTCGGTAATATAACAATCGTATCTTGGATTTCTTTTTTATACAATGAAAGAATAAAACATAAAAACGACATTATACCCGTTATTTTCGCAAAACCCCAAAATCTGTTCCAAGCAAATCCTTTCTGGTTACTTATAAGAGAAATTTCTTCAAACAATGTCGGACGTATTTCGTATGAAATGTGTACCAGTGTATGACAAAGCAAAATAATCAGCGCATTTTCGGAACTCGGTAAAAGCCGCATTGCATCGGATACGCATGCCTGGTTAAAAAGATTTTCCGTGGATAAGTTAAACCGCGCTGGAAAATTCAACAACCAATGAATTTCAAAATAGCATTGTAACGACCCTATTGAATACGTGAACTCTTTTTCAAAATACCACTTGTGTTTAAGAAATGTGATGTGAGGAATTTTTGCGAAATAATCACAAACATGATTAAAATCCTCTTTCTTTACAAGAATATCTATATCATCCATTCGTCTATAATTCATTTTCTCGGCAAGACCCGAACAAATTAAATAGGCGCCTTTTATCGGCATGTACTGAACGTTAAGCAACTTAAAATGCTTATCCAATTCGTCAAGAAACTCGGCATAGATTACTTGATTGTATTTCCAAACCTGTTGAGGTGAGAGGTTCATGATAAAAGAAAAGAGTGGGTTTTTTTAAAAAAAAGAGCGGAATTCTACGAAAACCGCTCAGCAGCTTGCAATGACTGAATTTTAATTGTTATTTTCGGTTTCTTTTTTTTAAACCTAAAAAGCCGACAATACTCACTATAATAAGCATTGCCATTGACGGCTCCGGTACGGAAGTCGGTTCATAAGCTATAAAAGAAGTCCCGTTCTTAGTTGAGAACAAGGAAGTCCCGCTATTAACGGCCGATACAAACCCATAGGTAAGCGATTGAACTCCGTTCGTATAGACATCTGGAGAGATTTGATTAGCGGTTGCCTTATTAATTCCGCGATCCAAAGAGTCGTTTTTAATACTTAGGGAACTGCCTATTCCCAGAAGCATTTGATTGATTATTGCATTTTTAACCGAAGAGGTAAAAGCATCCCCCAGAAAAAAAACCGACCCACCACCATTGATATAGCTATTCATAATCGCCATTTCGTCATTGGAAAATGCGCTTACGGGCAATGGAACAATAAGCATCCCCACATTCTCAAGTGAAGATGAGGAGATTGTCGGGATTTCCGACGTATTGATTGCGCTAACAGAAGAGTAATAATTGTTTATTTGGAATGCAAAAGGATTCGTGCCGAGCTGATCAAAAACGGCAACATCGGTTGCATTGCCAAGAATATTCGTAAAAAACTGCTGGTCACCTTGGTTGTAAAACGTTGGTACAGCGGGATTGAGTGCACTAGCTATACTCGCATCCCCCGAAACGATAATCGTTGCATTCACATTTAAAGCGCATAGTGCAATAGCCGACAATAGAATCAATAGATTACACGTTTTTTTGTTCATACCATCCTCCTTTTGAGGCGCCGGCGATAAAAATCTTTACTACATAATATAATTAATAATCTTCAAAAAGCAAGAAAAAAGACCTACTTTCTCGAATATTTCCCCACTAACTCACCCTGCGCTACAATATGACCCTTCATGGCGCGCTCTATCTCTTTTTTGGTTTTTCCCGATGGAAGCCCAAGCATTACATCCAGCGCATATACCTTAAAAAAATACCTATGCACACCCGAAGGCGGACACGGGCCGCCATAACCAATTCGGCCGAAATCCGTTGTCCCTTGTTTTCCTCCAACCGGCAAAGAATCGGTTTTAGGAATGTTTTCTTCGATTGAATCCACGCTTCGGGGTATGTCGTAGCATACCCAGTGCACCCACATTCCTCCGGGGGCATCGGGGTCGTCGCAAATAATGGCAAAACTTTTCGTATTTTCAGGAATATTTTTCCACATCAGCGGCGGTGATATATCCTGCCCGTTACAGGTGTATTGCGCTGGAATTGATTGCAGGGAAGCAAATGCGCTGCTTTCAACCGTAATGGCCATTTTTCCTCCCTTTCCACAACATAACGTGCTCATTAATAAAACTGCAATAACCGTGCCATATAATTGGCAGGGCACACTATTTTGAGGCTTTTTCATGGATACCTCCTTTTTCGGGAAATTTGCTCTATAGCAATATAAAATACGCCCCCGAACAAACAAGGCATGTCGCAAAAACAATAAGGGCGGGGATAACGATATACCGGTAAACTGAAAAAAGCTTGGTATTGAAATACTCGTTGGTCACCACAAGACAAACGTGCACCGGCGATAGAATCATTCCCAAATATCCGCATCCATAGGCGAAGGTTGTTGTCGCGATGACCACATGCAGCGGCGGCGCGTGCCCTAAAAGCGCGAAAACGATGGGAAAGGACGCGCCCACGAAACCGAACGCCACGCCCGTAACCGTCCCGGAAATGAATGGAATAAGGGCCATGACCAGAATAATGGGAATGCCCATCCTCATGAATTCCTGTTGCATCCGGTATACCAGCGTGTGCGCCTCCGTGTCAAGCGGACACTTGAGTATCGCCGAAAAAACCTGGATTCCCAACACCAGCACCATCATATACCAGGTATTCTTTTCCCATAGCAAATGCAAAGCTTTCTTAAACGCGCTCCCGTTGTTCCTGAAAACCACGCCAAGCGCCAAAAGCAGCCCGGCAATCATGGAAATAAGACTCGATAAATCGCCCGTCGCTCCCGCATAAGGAAGCAGCATGGAGCCGGCCATCGAAACGCCCACTAACAGGCCGATGGGCCCAAGCGTCGACGCCGCCGCGGCGCCGTCGAGCCGCGATGCCCGAGGCGGCCGGACGTTCTTGTGCTTGATGCTCCGGAGAATGAAAAAATACCCGCCGGCAATTGCCGCTATTGTAAAGGGCATTTGGATAAGGTAAAAGGTCCATGCAGGTATGCCCGCGTATTTAACGGCCAGAAGAACGCCGGGATACAGGGGCCACCAATATTCCCAAACATGACGGAACCAGTAATTGACGGCCGCTTTGTGCGAGGGCGACAGGTCGTCATCGGAGTCCGCCGACGCCACCAGGGGCGCTGAAAAAAGCGCGCCTCCGGGCATGGGTAAAAGGCCGATCAGCGCGGGCAGGCCGCCGATGAGCAGTTTTCTACTGGTAAGCCATTCCTTGAGCGCGTCGATGGTACGCTTCATCCTCCCCGTTACGCTCAGCGCCTCGGTGAAAAAAAGCAGCAAGAGAATGGCGACGAGTAGAAGATAATTGTGCGGCATTAAAAAGCTGTGCGCCTGGTAACTCAAACCCGCCCAGCCGGTTCCCGTCCATGCGGTAAGCAGTCCGGCGCATAAAAGAATGGCGAAACCCAAGGGAATTCCAAGTTCGTAAAAAACAAGCATCCCTAAAAAACAGAAACCGACCTTTATCAACGCGGAAGCGTTCAACAACATTTGAAGCATGACGTGCTCTAAAAAACAAATAAAATACCTCGCGCGCCTCCGGCAAGAAGGTAAGGGATTATTGTCTTATATCGCCACTACCTTCAATTTTCCGATAGTGTATTTTAGCTGTTTTTACCTTTGTTTGTGATTTTTATCACATTATATTTATAAGCATTCTTTTGCGGGAAAAAGGAAAAAGAGCTTTTAAATTTCCTTAATACCCTTTTAAACTAAAGTATATTGATTACATGGTAGTGAGGGTTGACGATCCAGTTTTTGTGATATTGATAACTATATCCGTCTATTTCCCGTTTTTGACCTGACAGGGGGAATAACCGTTCATGGAACTATTGCAGATTTCAAAAACCGATTTTGCAGCTTTTGTCAAGGCACTGACCGGCGGCGCGACGCAGGTGGTCGGGGTCGTGAAAAAAGGCGCGCGTTTCGTCTATGATGTCATTGAGGATTCCTCCGCTCTCGTTCTTGATTACGATGAAACGCTTCTGCCGCCCAAGGCCTTTCTTTTGCCCCCGAAGGAAACGCTTCTTACCTATATTCCAAAAGACCCTCGGTCGTATAAGGAAACGCGCGATACGCGGCAGCGCGTCATTATCGGCATCCATCCCGGCGACCTCGCGGCAATCGCTCTTTTGGACCGGGCGTTCTCCGAGGGGCAAACCGACGGAAATTACCTTACACGCAGATCGCAGACGCTGCTTATCGGCATGTATCCCACGCGTCCCACTCCCTACCGCTTTACTTCCTCCATGGTCAAGGATGAGGCCTATAAAGCCGCCGATTGCATGCTCATCGATTGCGGTAATGGCACGTTGGCCGTCGAAACGGTCAGCCCGAAAGGCAAACAATTGTTCAAAGACGGCGCCGCGAAACCGGCGTCTTCCGCGGTGGCGGAAAAAGCCCGGCTTATGAAAAACGCGATCAAGGATGACTCGGCCCTTCCCATGGAACGGGACGAGGTTCCCGCGTTTCTTTCCGGAAAAGAGCATCACGAAATTTGGGAAAAACTCGCGAAAAAATGTTTCTCCTGCGGATCGTGCGTCATGGTGTGCCCCACGTGCTACTGTTTCGACGTTCAGGATGAAGTCGACCTTTCATTAAAAACCGGCAACCGTATCCGGACATGGGACGGCTGCACCCTGAAGGACTTCGCGCTCACCGCCGGAGGTCATAATTTCAGGAAAACCGCCGCGGACAGGATACGGCACCGTTTGTACCGGAAACAGAAATACCTTATGGAACGTTTCGGTTTGCCCGGCTGCGTCGGCTGCGGCCGCTGCAAGCGCGCCTGCGTTCCCGACATCGCGTTTCCGGTGGATATTTTGGCTGCCATGAAAGAAAAGGAGGCTTGACCATGTGTGAAGACTGCGGCCTGCACGACGGAAACGATTCGATCTACCTTCCCGAAGTTTGTACACTCGTCAAGACAATGCCGCTAACGGACAAGGACCGGTTTTTCGAATTTAAATTCGACAACAAGGATTTGGGTCACATGCCCGGGCAATTCGCGGAAATATCCATTCCCGGCTTCGGCGAAGCCCCTATTTCCATTTCCTCCTCCCCCACGAAAAAAGGCGGTTTTGAAATGGTGATCCGCAACGTGGGAAAGGTGACCGACGCCCTCCACAGGCTCAAACCGGGCGACCCCGTGGGCATTCGCGGCCCTTTCGGCCCGCCGTTTCCCATGGATGAAAGCAAGGACCATGATTTGCTGTTCATTGCCGGGGGAATCGGCCTGGTTCCGCTGCGTTCCGCGATCAACTATGCTCTTGACAACCGTGACGACTACGGCAAAATCATCATCCTTTTCGGCTGCGCCGACCCCGCCCAGCGGCTCTTTACCGATGAACTCGCTCAATGGGCCGGCCGCGCCGACCTGCTGTTCCTTGAAACCGTCGACCGGCCCGGCGCGGGGCCATGGAACGGCAACGTAGGCGTCATCACCACGCTTTTTCCAAAGGTAAAAGACCTCATCGACCCCGCATCGACCAAGGCCTTCATCGTCGGCCCGCCGGTCATGTTCAAGTTCGTCGTCATCGAACTTCGCGCGCTGGGATTCAGCGACGAGGACATTCTCGTTTCGCTGGAGCGGCGCATGAAATGCGGGGTGGGAAAATGCGGCCACTGCCAAATCGATAACCTCTACGTTTGCCAAGACGGCCCCGTTTTTTCCCTGGCTTCAATCGCGCATCTCGCGGAGGCGATATAATCATGAAACCAAAAGTCGCTTTTTTCGATTTCGCTTGCTGTGAAGGATGCCAACTGCAAATCGCGAATCTCGAGGAGGACATCATCGGCCTCGTCGACCTTGTCGACGTCGTCGAATTCCGCGAGGTGTTTACCGGAACCGCGCCGCGCTACGACATCGCCTTCATCGAAGGCTCGATCACCCGGCCCGAAGACGAACGCCGCGTCAAGGACATAAGGAATCGCGCGGGGCTCCTCGTCGCCTTCGGCGCCTGCGCAACGACCGGTGGAGTCAACAAACTAAAAAATCTTCGCGATTTGACCGCGGTTCGAAAGGAAGTGTACGGCGAGCAGTGGAACATGCCGCACCTCGATACGTACCCGACCAAGGCGGTCCATGAGGTTGTCAAGGTCGATCTTTTCATACACGGTTGTCCGATCACCCGGTCGGAGTTTTTGAAAATAGTCAAGGCATTGGCGCTGGGGTCCGTCCCGGAAATCCCCGACTATCCGGTATGCGTGGAGTGCAAGATGAACGGAAATGAATGTTTGTACGATAAGGGCATGGTGTGTTTGGGGCCCATTTCCAGGGCCGGATGCCTTGCAATTTGTCCGACCAATAATTCCCCTTGTGAAGGGTGCCGCGGTACCGTTTCCGATCCCAATAAAAACGCCATGCACGAGGTGCTTGCTAAAAACAACATGAGCGTCGAGGCGATCAAACGGCATTTTACGATGTTCGCGATAGATCCGGAGGTTTCGAAATGAGCGTTAAACCGATGCATATAGCGGTCCATCCCGTTACCCGGGTTGAAGGACACGGACATATTAACGTCGACATCGACGGCGGCGTCATCAAAAAAATCGAATGGAACGTGCCCGAAGCCCCCCGATTTTTCGAAGCCATGGTGGTGGGAAGACACTATCATGAAGTGGCGACCATTACGTCGCGCATTTGCGGCATCTGCTCGATCAGTCACACGTTTTCGTCGCTCAGGGCGACCGAGGCGGCGTTCGGCGTGCGCATTACCGAGCAAACGGAGCTGCTGCGAAGGGTTCTCTTGTGGGCGGAGCACTTGCAAAGCCATGTGCTTCATATCGGCTATCTGGCGGCGCCCGATCTATTAAAAGTCAACAGTGTGATCCCGCTCATCTCCACCCACAAGGACGTGGTTTTGCTCGTTATCAGGCTGCATCGGCTAGCCAATGAAACCTGCGACATCATCGGCGGGCGCACGACGCATCCCATCCGGACCGCCGTGGGAGGTTGGACCATGTTGCCCAAACCCCGGGAGCTGGAAGCGCTCATGAAACGCTGGACGGAAGGCGTCGCGGACATGAAAACGCTCGCCGGCGTGATCGCCTCGCTTGCCGGAGGATTTCCCCGATTCGAACGCGAAACCGAGTACGTTTGTCTAACTGAAAAAGGTTCCTATGCCCACTACGACGGCATGATCAAGTCCGGCGATGCCGCAAAAACCATTCCTCTCGCCGATTACCGGCGCGTCACCAATGAATATGTCGTCGCGCAGTCAACCGCGAAATGGGCCAAATTCAACCGCCCATCATATATGGTCGGGGCGCTCGCCCGCTTCAACAACAATTTCGCCGATTTGTCTCCTTCGGCAAAAGCGGTAGCGAAGCACGTAGGTTTAACCGCCCCCAGCTACAATCCCTTCATGAATACCGTGGCGCAGGTCGTCGAAAGCGTCAACGCCCTGGAAAACGGCGTCGCCTGTATGCGTAAACTTGTTGACAAAGGACTTGCGGAGGAAAAAACATCCCTCAAGGTCCGGGAAGGCCGGGGCGCAAGCGCCGTGGAAGCGCCGCGCGGCATCCTATTTCACGATTACACCTACGACAAAAACGGCATATGCGTTAAAGCAAACTGCGTCATCCCCACCAATCAGAACCACGCGAATATTCAATACGACATGGAAAAGCTGGTGCCGCAGTTCAAGGATCAAGGTAAAGAGGCGCTGCAAATGAGCCTTGAAATGCTGGTCCGGGCGTATGACCCTTGCATTTCGTGTTCAACGCATTGAGTGGACTATCGCTTTTGCATTGCGGTGTATTTTTAACCGGATGTTCTAATACTTCGCGTCCGCGTACTCCAGCCATCCTCCGGCTTTGACCAATGCTTCGTCGAACGGGCTTACTTCGAAATGAATCGCCGTGCTTTTTCCCGGCGCCCAGGAAAAAATGAGCGTCTTTTCGTTCACGTCGATATCGCATATCGTATTCAAACGGTTTGGAAGTTTGAACAGGGACTCAATGTCGGTTGAAGGAAGCTCGATGGCCAGCATTCCGCAATTGAACATGTTCTGCCGGAAAATGCGCGCGAAACTCCGCGCGATCACGGTGGTGATGCCGTTAACCTCCAAAGCCCAGGGCGCGTGTTCGCGCGAGGACCCGCAACCGAAATTGTCCCTGGTAACGATAACGCGCGCTTTGCGGAATGTTTCGCTTTGGCGGTCGAACCCCGCAACCTTAAGATCTTCAAGCAAATAGGGTTTCAATGCGTCTTTGGTGACCTCGGTCAGGTATTTGGCCGGGATGATTTCATCGGTGTTGATATCCGATCTGTCTAAGAACAGCGCTGGGCCTCCGAATGTTTGCATGGAATATGTCCTTTCGATAATTATGCGGTGTTGATTTAAAATGTAGAGACGCACGGCCGTGCGTCCCTACAATAATTTATTTCAAAAATTCCCGCGGATCGGTCAGATGGCCGGTAATGCCGCTTGCCGCGGCTGATGCGGGACTCATCAAATGGACCATGCCGCCTTTTCCCATGCGTCCGTAAAAATTGCGATTGGTGGTGGACGCGCAGGTTTCGCCTTCCGCCAAGACGCCGTTACTCATGCCCAGGCAGGCGCCGCAGGTCGGGTTGGTCACGCAATAACCCGCGTCCATGAACGTCGCGATGATTCCCGCCTCCATCGCCTGTTTGAAAATCAGCGGAGTGGCCGGGCTGACGATGCCGCGAACTCCCGGCGCGAGCTTCGTGCCTTTAATGACCGCGGCGGCGATCCTAAGGTCCGAAAGCCTGCCGTTGGTGCAACTGCCGATATAGACCTGATTGATGGCGACGTTTCCCAGGTCCTTGAGCTTTCGAACCTGGTCGGGCTTGTATTGCACGGTAGCCACGGGTTCCAATGCCGATACGTCGATAGTAATCGTTTTTTCATACACCGCGTCGGCGTCGGAATGCCACTTTGTAAAAGCGGCAAGGGCCGCGGATTTGTCTCCCTTGTATTCGTCCTTGATGAACGGCCAGAGATACTCCACCGTCGTCATGTCGGGCATGCATATCCCCGATGTTGCGCCCGCCTCTATCGCCATGTTACAGATAGTCATGCGTTCGTCCATGGTCATGGCCTCGATGACCGGACCGCGAAATTCGATGACTCTGTCGGTCGCGCCGCTCACGGTAAGCGTTCGGATCGTCTCCAAGATGACATCCTTTGCATACACGCCTCTGGGCATGACTCCCGAAACGAAAACGCGGATGCTTGCAGGCATGCGAAAGGCGCACACGCCCTTGAGGATTCCCACCTCAAGGTCCGTGGAGCCGACGCCCGCGGCAAAGGCCCCGAACGCGCCGTGCGTGCAGGTATGGCTGTCGCCCATGATGACCGTGTAACCGGGCCTGATGAACCCCTTTTCGGGGAACAAGGCATGACATACGCCGTTCGCCCCTATGTCGAAAAAATCCTTTATCCCGTTACGCGACGCCCACTCCCGCAGGATTTTCGCCTGGGTGGCGCTCTTGCTGTCTTTGGGCGGGGTGACGTGGTCGATCACGGCCTTGATTTTAGACGGATCGAACACGCGGTCTTTTCCGCGTTTTTGCAGATCGTTGATGGCTATCGGCGTGGTGATTTCATGACACATGACCACGTCAATTGACAGAACGCTCGTGCCGGGAAACGGCTCGTCCTTGACATGAGACTTAACTATTTTTTCAGTGATGGTTTTTCCCATACATGCTCCTTCCATTATAATGATTCACTTAAATAATCCTTGTGAGGGGGCAGTGCGGTCCACACCGCCCGAAACGTTTTTTTTCCGTCGTTGACGAGACTATGCGGCAGGTTCGCGTTGAAGGAAACGCTGTCGCCTTCGCCAAGGCGATACTCCGCTCCTTCAACCGTCAACGCCGCCGAACCTTCCAGAACATACCCCATTTCGATGCCCTCATGACCGCTCGTACTTAAACCGACGCGCTTTCCGGGTCTGACCTCCAGCAGCAGCAGCTCCGCCGGAAAATTCGCGTGCCCTGAGGCGGCGAGCTGTTCGAAATGAACGCCGTTATGCTGGGTTCCAAGCCGCTGTCCCGCCCGCTGCAACCGGACCGGAGAGTCGGGCGTGATACGCCTGAACAAATCCGTCATGTCCAATCCCAACGCGCCGCAAACGCCGACAAGCGTATCGATCGAGGGCGAAACGACGCCGCGTTCGATTTGGCTCAGCATGCTGATGGATATTCCCGCCTTTATCGCGACCTCGCCTTGGTTTTTCCGTGTTTTTTCGCGGTAGCGTTTTAAAAGGACGCCGATGACCGGAACAACGGATTTAAGTAATACTTCATTCATTATAGTAATAATAAAACATTTTTAAAGAAAAAGCAAGTACTTTATTTGGCGAAAGACGGAGGTTCCCCGATAGTATTTTATACGAGCAAGCGCTTGCATGCCGAAGACTCGCGGGAAACCGTCAAAGGAAGCACTATGGAAGAAGAAAAAAAAGAGGGAGACCTGGAACAGACCGCCGCCTTTGAGTTCGATAGTGAAAACAATTTGAAAATAGGCGATATCGACAACCTTAAAAAACTCACCGACACGCGGTGGATCGAGATCGCCAGCGGCGACATCGAATCGCACATCCAGAACGACGAATACAACCTGGATTCCCTCGGAAAAAAACCCGGGACGTATTATCGCGACATCATTTTCGCGCTCCTCCAGATCCGGCTTCCCGAGGACGAGGCGAAGCGCGACTGGAAGGAAATGCTCAAGCATAAATTCCTGATGAGTGAAAAACTGGGCCGTAACGTCGGCATCCACGTCGCGGCGCTTGACTATTATACCAATATCAAACGCAAAATCATCAGCCCTAAAATCGTGGATGTCCACGATTACGTCACTACCGCCAGCCGCGCGCTCGTCGACGATTTGACAAAAGCGTATAACCGGCACTTTTTCGAGGAGGAATTCAAGAAACTCTTCTGTCAAGCTAAAAACGCCGGGACCGTTTTTTCGCTCATCATGCTCGATTTGGACCATTTTAAAATTTACAACGATCTTAACGGCCACATTCAGGGCGACCTGGCGCTCATCGAAACCGTTCGTATTCTCCACGCGGTGTGCAGCCCCGACGACACCGTCACGCGCTACGGCGGCGAAGAGTTCGCAATTTTGCTGCCGTCGCAGCCGCTGAACCTGGCCCTGAAAACCGCCGAAAATATACGGGGGGCCATTTATGATTACCGATTTGTTAATGAAGCCCAGATGCCCTCGCGCCGGCTCACCGCCTCGCTGGGGGTTACCGCGTATCACGACACTCTCAATTCCACCATCGCCATGATCGAAGAAGCCGACGCGGCGTTATACCGGGCAAAGAATGCGGGACGCAATCAGGTCAAGGCGTTTCTCAGCAGTTCGGGCGAATAAGGAACCGGTCGCACGTTTATGCAATCACCGATCATCCGTGGAAATACCCGGCTCGTGGGGCTCTTAGGCGATCCCGTGGAGCATTCGCTGTCTCCCTTGATTCACAACCATGCGTTCGCCGTCATGGAGTTGCCGTATGCGTATGTCCCGCTTGGAGTCAGTGCGCGGGACTTCCATACCGCCGTGTGGGCGCTTCGGGCGTTTTCATTCGTCGGCGCCAACGTCACGGTTCCGTATAAGCAAAAAATTACGCCGTATTGCGATACGCTTTCGCCTCTATCCGCCGCCATAGGCGCGGTCAACACGATTCGCTTCCACGACGGGCTGATGCATGGCGACACCACCGACGCCGAGGGATTTTTCAAGGCATTGGCATGGATGGGCCATGATCCGGCGAACGGACGGATCGTGATCCTGGGAAACGGCGGGGTCGCCCGGACGCTCGCGTTCGCATTGGCGCTGAATAAAATTCCGCGACGCCTTACGCTTATCGGCAGGGATCGTGGAAGAGTATCGGCGCTATCGAATGAAATCAGCCTGCGCGCGGGATTCCCGGTTGAAGGGTTAATATTTTCCGACGCACAAACCGCGCCGGACTGCAAAGAGTGCTCACTTCTTGTCAATTGTACGAGCGTTGGAATGCATCCCGGCGTCGGCCGTTCGCCCATCGATCCGGCGCTACTTCACGCGGGCATGACCGTGTTCGATACCATTTACAATCCAGCAACAACGAAATTGCTGTCGGACGCGCGCCGCACCGGGTGCGCCGCGCAAAACGGCCTTCGCATGCTGCTGTACCAGGGGCTTGCCTCCCTTGCGATCTGGACCGGCCGCCGGGTCTCCGAGGAGCTGTTCGACGTTGAAACCCTGCGGGGCCTTATCGGACAGGGCCCGGCTCGGTTACAAAGCGAGAGTAACGTATGAAATGGAAAGTACTTCCGTCTAAACTATCGGGCTCGATTGTTGTTCCGCCGTCAAAATCCCACACCATCCGGGCGCTCCTCATCGCGTCTCTCGCCCATGGCGTTTCACGGATCGTCAGGCCGCTGACGAGCGGAGACGGCGCCTCGGCCATAGGCGCCGCGAGGACGCTGGGAGCGCTCGTCGAGGAACACGACGACGCGCTGCAGGTAACGGGCATGGCCGGGGATTTCAGCCGTGGAGGGCCGGCGTTTGACATGGGAAATTCCGGCACGAGCACCAACCTCTTCACCACGGCCGCCGCGCTGGGAGGGCGAGCCCGGCGCTTCGACGGGGATTCGTCGCTTCGGCAAAGGCCGGTTCGGCCCCTGCTGGAGGCGCTTGGCAAAATCGGAGCGTTCTATTCATTTGAAACGCCGGGCAGGGATCTGCCGTTTTCCATACAGGGCCCTCTCACCGGCGGTGAAACGACGGTCAACGGCATATCGTCGCAATTCATTTCCAGCCTGCTTCTGTCATGCCCGCTCATCCGGGGCGATACTGATATCCATGTCTCCAATATCCATGAGCGGCCCTATATCGACCTTACGTTATGGTGGCTTGACAAATTTGATATTCGATATGAAAAAAGCAACGACTATTCGCTTTTTCATGTGTATGGGGGGCAATCCTACCGGCCCATCGACATGGCGATCCCCGGCGATTTTTCCTCGGCCGCTTTTCCCGCCGTGGCGGCCGCGGTCACGGGATGCAGCCTCGACATCAAGGGTATCGATTTTTCAGATCCGCAGGGAGACAAAGGAATATTCGACGTGCTCGGGGCTGCGGGCGTTATCGTTCACAAAGACCGGCTTTCGGCAACCATCGCCCCATCGCCCCGGATTATGGGGGCGGACATCGACCTCAATACCATGCCCGACGCGCTTCCGGTGGCGGCCGTGCTCGGCTGCGCCGCGCGGGGAACTACGCACATTGTCAATGTAGCGCACGCCCGCATCAAGGAGACCGACCGGATAGCCGTCATGACGCGGGAATTGACGAAAATGGGCGCCTTTATCACCGAGGAAAAGGATGGTTTGACTATCCGCCAAAGCCGTCTTACGGGCGCGCGCGTTGACGGCCATGGCGACCACCGCGTGGTCATGGCCTTGGCGATCGCGGGCATGATCGCCGAAGGCGAAACGGTCATTGATACCGCGGAGTCGGCCGCCGTGACGTACCCCGGTTTCCTGGAGGATTTTGCCCGGATAGGCGCGCGGATAAGTATTGCGGAGGAGTAACTACGATATATGGAAAAAATTATCCTTGATCTTGGCCCACGGTCTTACCCCGTTTGCCTAGGCAACGATCTTTCCGGGCAATTTCCGGCTTTTTTACAGGACCGATTTCCCGGAAGCCGCTTCGCCCTTGTCACCAACTCCACGTTGGCCGCTTTATATGCCCCGACCATCGAACGCTGGGAAAAGGAGCTTTCACTTGTCAAAATTCTCATACCCGACGGCGAGAAATACAAATCGCTTTCCACGTGGGAGTCCATCATCGATGCGCTGCTCGGCGTCCGGCTCGACAGGAAGTCCGTTGTCCTGGCCTTCGGCGGCGGAGTGGTCGGCGACATCACGGGGTTCGCCGCGGCGTGCTATCTGCGCGGCGTAGCGTACGTCCAAATACCCACGACCTTGCTTGCCATGGTGGATTCCAGCGTGGGAGGGAAAACGGGCGTCAACCATCCGTCGGGAAAAAACCTTATCGGCGCGTTTCATCAGCCTGCCCTGGTGTGGGCCGATACCGATTATCTTAACACGCTTCCTTCAAGGGAGTATGTGGCGGGATACGCGGAACTGTTCAAATACGCCTTTATCGGCGAAGAAGAAATGTTTTCCTTCGTGGCGACACGGCACGGCGACATGATGACCAGGAAAAAGGATGCGCTTATCGAGGGAATAAAAAAGAGCATCTCCATTAAAGCCGACGTGGTGCACCGCGACGAGCGGGAGGAATCCGGAGACCGGGCGATGCTCAACTTCGGTCATACCTTCGCCCATTCTCTCGAACGTTTTTTCCGTTTTTCCGGTATTCTCCACGGTGAAGCGGTGCTGTGGGGCATCGCATGCGCCTGCGATTTAGGCATGCGGGTTGGGAGCGTGCCCGAAGGGGCGCTTGGCGATTACGCATCACTCCTTAAAAAACTTCCTCGTGTAACCCTGCCGGGAAAACCAGACATCGAAAAGATATATGAGGGAATGTTGACGGATAAAAAGAACGCCCAAGGCAAAATTCATTTCATTCTGCCGGCGCAGCCGGGCTTTTCAGTGATGAAAACCGATGTGCCGCGCGAGAACGTTCTTGCGACGCTGGAAAAGGTGTTGAACGCCCCCCTTGTTTTCCCCCCGTAGAGGGGGAACCATTTAAAGCGGCTATCCTTATTGAGCGAATAAAAGGAATACGTGGAATAATGGAAATACGACTCACCGTAATAAAAACGCACCGGGTTCCCACCCTCGCGGGATGGTTATGCATCGCCGCGATACTATCGGTGGCATTGTGCGGCATGGCGCGTGCCATGTATCCCTTTCTTTCCGTGCATGAACCTGTGGACGCGCAAGTACTGGTGGTCGAAGGATGGCTTCCCGATTATGCGTTGGCCGAAGTCTCAAGGGAATTTATGCGGCGGCATTATTCCCTGATCATCACGACCGGCGGGCCCTTTGAGCAAGGGTTTTATGTGACGGAATATAAAACATTCGCGCACTTGAGCGCGGCGACGCTCGGAAAATTAGGAATCGACAGCGCCGCCATAGTCGTGCTGCCTTCACCGGAAATAAAAGTCGATCGGACGTTTGCGAGCGCATACGAAGTGAAAAAATGGCTTGATGGCGGGGGAAGGCGCATCGACGCGATCAATCTGGTTTCAATGGGCCCGCATGCCCGGAGAAGTAGAATGCTTTTTCAAAAAGCCTTGGGCCCGGCGGTTCGCGTAGGCGTCATCCCCTATACTGACCGGACGTATGCCTTACCCGCTTGGTGGACGTCAAGCAATGGGTTCAGAAAAGTTACCGATGAAGCGGTGGCGTATTGTTATGCGCGGTTTATTTTTACTTTTAAAGAGCGTCTATGATTTACTATAAAATACATCCCATAACTCCCCAGCGCCGGATCCTGGACAAGGTTGTCCGGATATTAAAAAACGAGGACGGCGTCTGCGTCTATCCCACGGACACGGTATACGGAATGGGCGTTTGCGCCGTGAACCCGAAGGCAATCGACCGGATCGGGAAAATATTGGAAAAAGACAAGAGCAGGTTGTTTTCATTCATTTGCTCGGATTTCACCCAGATGAGCAAATATGTCAAGATAGACAACGCTCATTTCAAATTGATGAAACGATGCCTTCCCGGGCCCTATACGTTTATCCTGCCTGCCACGAGTTTCGTTCCAAAAAAGGTCGCGCCCAAGCGCAAAACGGTAGGCGTGCGCATCCCCGATAACACCGTGTGCATAGAGTTGGTAAAACTGTTAGGCGAACCATTGGCGAACACTTCCATTAATATGCCGGGAGGTTTGCGCGGGGATCCGGAGAATATCGAACCGGTCGTACGGCATGACGTGGATGTGATGCTCGACATGGGCCCTCTGGAAAATCCGACGCATTCAACCATCATCGATTTGACCGGTTCGCAGCCCCAGCTCGTAAGGCGCGGTAAAGGCGAGTGGGAAGAGTGAGAATAGAAACGGTTCGACGGGCTCACCGTAACAGTTTGAGGGATATAACCCTGAGCTTGTCGAAGGGTCGAAACGATTCGACAAGCTCACCGTGACAAGTTTGTAGTACCCTTACTCGTGAATTCCTTAACAATTGAAATAAAATATAAAAATCAGAAAAAAGGTTAATAACAATGAGCAAAGAAATCGACACATTGATTGAAACCATACACCGATTGAGAGCGCCGGGCGGATGCCCATGGGACAGGGAACAGACGCACAAGAGCATCCTGTCCTGTTTGCTTGACGAAACCTATGAATTTTTCGAAGCGGTTGAAAACGCCGATGCCAAGGGAATGCGGGAGGAATTGGGCGATTTACTCTTGCAGGTAGTACTGCACGCGGAAATTGCACGGGAAACGGGCGCGTTCACCATTGACGAAGTGGCCCGCGATATCAACGAAAAGCTCATCAGGCGGCATCCGCACGTCTTCGGCGATGTCGAGGTTGCCTCATCCAAGGAAGTCCTCAAAAATTGGGAAACCATAAAAAAACGTGAAAAAGAACACCGTAAATACCTGGTCGACGACATTCCCGACGCACTGCCCGCGCTGTTTCGGGCGGAAAAAATGCAACGCCGCGTGGCGCGCGTGGGCTTCGACTGGAGCGACATGAACCCGGTGCTTGATAAAGTCGAAGAAGAATTCGCTGAATTTCGTCAAGCGATTGCCAACAACGACCACCACAACGCGGAGGAGGAATTGGGCGACATACTATTTGCTTTAGTCAATGTCGGCCGCCACAAGAACATTTGCGCCGAAGACGCGCTGAGGGCGACGGTCAAAAAATTCGCCCGGCGCTTTCGTTATATCGAGGACGCCTTTACCGCGCAGGGCAGGGATATTCATAAAGCCACCCTTCAGGAAATGGACGCGTTGTGGGAAGAGAGCAAGAAGTCGGAGAAGTAGGGCATTTTTTATTTTCGTGCTCTATGGAGACAAACAAATCGGCTATGGCAAAAGATAAGGGACGGTGTCAAGACAAATTTTTCAAAGGAAAGAAGCGGAACCATGAAAAAACTTACCTTCATAGTAATCCTATGCTTAAGTTTAAATCTCAATGCAGCTCCGATGCCAGTGCCATCAGGGCCATCGGGATATCATCTCATTGACAGCATGGTACTTGGCGGCGAAGGCGGTTGGGACCTCTACGGGCTTGACACCGCAGCACAGCAGCTCTATATATCGCGAGGAACCCGCGTTCAGGTCGTGGATTGCAAAAAAAAATCTTTGGTAGGCGAAATCCCAAATACCAATGGCGTGCATGGGATTGCACTTGCCCCATTTGCGGGAAAGGGTTTCACGAGTAACGGTAAAGATTCATCGGTAACTGTTTTTGATCTCAAAACGCTCAAGCAGCTCGCCATCGTCAAAGTTCAAGCCGGCAAGCCTGACGCAATCCTTTTTGAACCGACAAACAAACGTATCTTCGTTTTTAATGGAGGAAGTAATAATGCGGTGGCAATTGACGCCAAAACAAATGCAATCATCGGAACCGTTTCCTTTGATGGTAAACCCGAATTGGCTGTGGCGGATGAAAGAGGCCATGTTTTTGTTAATCTCGAAGATAAAAGTTCGGTAGTTATGTTCGACGCCGCAACGCTCAAGATACTTCACACCTGGCCGCTGGCCCCCGGAAAAGACCCCACCGGCTTGTCCATTGATCGCAAGAACCATAGGCTTTTTTCCGCCTGCGGCAACAACTTCATGGTCGTCCTGGACTCGGATTCAGGCAAGGTAGTCGCCCAGCTTCCCATCGGCGGCGGCGTTGACGGCGCCGGGTTTGACCCTTCCTTCAATTTCGCGTTCAGCTCAAACGGCGAAGGGACCTTGACCGTTGTTCGCGAAGAGTCGCCCCTGAAATTCGGCGTCCTGGAAAATGTTCCCACGCGGCGCGGCGCGCGCACCATGGTTCTTGACGAAAAGACCCATCGGATCTACATGGTTTCGGCACGGTTCGGCTTACCTCCGCCGCCAACCGCCGACCGTCCGCACCCGCGGCCGCCCATTGAAGCCGGAAGCGTGACGCTTTACGTTTTTGGTCGTTGACCGAAAGCGCATTGTTCGCCGAAGGACGGAAGTTTATTTCATTTTATCCTGCAAGACCATCGAAAGGAATTTTCATTGAAGGCTCAATACGATAAATTTGACGTGAGCGGCGCCTTGAGCAAAGTTCCCCTTGTCACCTTCATGTTTTGGGTCATTAAAATCTTCGCGACGACCGTCGGGGAAACCGGCGGAGACGCTCTATCAATGACCTTTCAGCTTGGCTATGCGGTCAGCAGCTTGATTTTCCTGGGATTTTTCTTCATCTGTCTGCTCGTGCAGGTTTGTTCAAAACGCTATTACGCATTTTTCTATTGGTCTTTAGTTGTCGCCACAACCACGGTGGGAACGACCATGTCGGATTATTTTGACCGTTCCCTCGGACTAGGCTACATTAAATCATCCGTAATACTATTATGCGGCGTTATTGCCGTGCTTTGTGCATGGCGATTCATAGCGGGTCGAATCCGGTTTGAGAATATTACCTCTCGACGGGACGAAGTGTTTTATTGGATGACCATATTGGTTTCCAACACACTGGGGACCGCGCTGGGCGACTTTACCGCCACTGATACCGGTCTCGGTTTTGAGCGCGGCGCGCTTGTCTTTTTTGGATTGCTTACGCTCGTAGGCTTGGCATACTTCTTTACTAAAATTCCGAAGAGCCTCCTTTTTTGGTCCGCTTACGTTTTAACCCGCCCCCTTGGCGCGACACTTGGCGACACTATCACGAAGCCCATCGCGGAAGGCGGTTTGAATTTGAGTCGCGTCACCTCTTCATTAATGATTGCCGGAGTTATGTTCGCTTTGGTAATTTTATATTATAGAAAATCCGGTCTTTTTCCTTATTTCCGGCAAAGTGAGTAACCGTCTACTTTTTTAGGGTCTTCTAACGAAACGGATTAAAAAACTCTCCTGGTTAAGTTCATATCCAAATAACCCTACAAATCCTCCGAAATTCATCCGTTAATCGTTTTTATGGCGCGGATTTTGCTGTATATATAATAGACTATTCAAGCCAAATGAATATTGTTAGGATTTAAATAAAAACAGAGGAAAGAAAATGGAAAACACCATGAATAAAAAATCGAAAGCATTTGCTGCTCTTATTTTAATTACTTTTTTGACCATTCCGTCTCTATGCTACAGCCAGTCTGTTCAGGCTAATAAGCAGGATCTGATTAAATCCGTAGATTCCACCAGTGCTTCGCATGGTGATACCATAAAGGGTACGCCGGATGAGAAAATAGTTAAATCCAATTCAAATCCGGCCAATAAGGACGACCAGATTAAACCCATTGACTCCACCAGATATACTATGTTTGGTGATTTATTAAATGATGACACGGTATATAACAAAAAATATCCCTTGTGGATGCCTATCTGGGAGGTTCCGGCATTTAACGTTGGTATATGGGGCATAGACAGGTATATTATAAACGCGGATTATGCGAGGATTAGTACTACTACCTGGTCACATAATATAAAAACCGGCTGGGAATGGGACACGGACAGATTCGGACAGAACTTTCTTCTTCATCCTTATTCAGGCGGAATAAATTTTATGTCCGCCCGGTCAAATGGTTATACTTACTGGGAATCCATACCTTTTGCATTAGGAGGAAGTTTAATGTGGGAGTATTTTGGTGAAAATACACTCCCATCGTATAATGATATAATCAACACATCCGTCACCGGCGCATTCTATGGAGAAATTCTTTACAGATTAAGCTCAAACATATTGGATGACCGGACAACCGGGACCGAGAGATTTTTCAGGGAAATAGGCGCCGCGGTTATCAGTCCGCCAAGGTTTTTCAACAGGCTTGTTCAGGGAAAGCTCAGCAGAGTAATGACCCAAGAAGTATACCAGAAAGAACCGCTTAATATAGAATTATCGGCGGGTATGCGAATGGTAAACGATGAAAGCAATTTCGGGACGGGACCTCAAAATGCAATGCTTAACATTCAACTTGATTATGGATATCCATTGGAAAAAAGAGATTGGAAGCCCTTTGATTTCTTTACGCTCCGGGCGGGTTTAAATTTAGGAGTAGGACGGAAATTTGCAGAGAATATAATAGGATATGGAATTTTATGCGGCAAGAATGTTCAATCCGGCAACCTTGAAATGCTGTGGGGGTTGTTCCAGCATTATGATTACTTCGATAATAAAACGTTCGAGCTTGGGACCATAGCTTTGGGGGGTGGAATAATGTCGAAATATCCGTTATCCAAGGAGGCCTATGTTTTTACAAATTTCCACCTTGGCATAGTCCCTTTGGCCGGAAACAGTACCCGATTGGGTCCCGATACTTCGCAATTCAGAGATTATACGTATGACGGCGGAATGGAAACAAAGCTTGAAACCGGCCTTAATCTCGATTGGGCCAGCGTCCAATTAAATGGCTATTATTACTGGCTCAGTACGTATGTTGGGGCTTCCGGAAATAATTTTATCGGTATAATCAGGCCTAGAATTACCATAAAACTTATAAAAAATCTGAATCTTGGATTTGAACAATTATTGTATCTCACGGATAGATATACTGCCAACTCCGGCAACTTTCATGCGGCCAGAACCGAGCAGAGAATATATCTTATGTTTAACGCGGGAAATTTCAAGCTCTGATCAATACTTTTTTCCCAAAGACCAGGGCCATCGGATGAATTGATTCAAGGGGAAATATAAGGGTAACCACAATGAGACAAAAATTTATTCTATTGATTCTATTTATAATTGCGGGTGAATCTGCGCTCTATGCACAAAACAAATATACATTTCCCCAGTTCGGGCATGAGACCGTTGACTTCGTAGAACAACCCGTAAAATGGGATGGAGATGATTATCTCAAAATCGGATTAATAGGCCTCGGAACAGGCTTAATTATGTTTGCCGACCAACCTATACGAAATGAAGTTTTAAAAAACCGAAGCTATTACTATAGCGTCCCGATAGTAGCCGGGAGAATGTATGGTGAACTATATTCCCCATGCATGTTTTTCGGGGGCTTTGCCGCGTATTCATTGATTGCTGATGATATTACTTCAAGGAAAATCGCTTATGAAATCGGTCAGGCTTCACTCTATGCAGGGGGGCTGACATTTCTTTTAAAAACGGCATTCGGGAGAGCCAGGCCATATAATGATGTTGGTCCGGCTACCTATCGGCCGTTTTATTCAATTTTGAACCAGGATTACCATTCATTACCCGGAGGACATTCAACGGCTGCTTTTACGATCTCAACTGTTTTGTCAAGAAATGTCGAACCGGTTTGGTTAAAAGCCTTATGTTACGCACCGGCCATACTTACCATGGTTTCGAGAACTTATCAGGATAAACACTGGACATCTGATAATTTTGCGGGCGCCGCGCTTGGTTACTTTGTCGCCACATGGGTTATTGATAAGCATGAAAACGCGGTCAAAGCTGGTCCAAAGGGGATCCAACATGGTTTGATAGGGCATCTTCAGCTTCAACCGAATATTACGGGAGATTCGTATGGTTTAAACGTAAGTATTCCATTATTATAGAATAGAGGCATTATGAAAACCCGTCACCATATGTTCATCGTTCTTTCGCTGGCAATCGGTTGTTTTGCACAACAAGCGCGTTCACAATCTCCGGCCGTCGACAGTTCATTCCACCCATTCAAAATAAACCGCTGGGTCAGCGGCACAATCGGCGGCGCGGGACTGATCTCCGACTACTTTATGGTACCTATGATATTGCATAAAGAAGACTTGACCGATGCCGAGTTGCAGGGATTGAATAAAAATGTATATCTCAACAGCTTCGATCGTTGGGCATTGGAGCAGGACCCTTCCAAGAGAAACACCTTTAAAGCAAATTCGGATTACACGTCGACAACCATCTATGGTCTTCCGCTTTTTCTGGCGTTTGACCGAAGTATAAGGCGCGACTGGCTTGACCTGCTTTTTCTGTATGTCGAAACCCACTCCATCACGTTCAGCATCTACAACCTGAGTTTCATGGGGCCTATTTTTCAAAATAAATACCGGCCAATTGCCTATTACGACGAACTTCCTTATAACCAGAGAAGTTCGGGCAATAACCGGAATTCATTCTACAGCGGTCACGTATCGTCTTCCACGGCCGCGACTTTTTTCATGGCAAAAGTCTACAGCGATTTTCATCCGGACCTTGGATGGAAGAAATATCTTTTGTACGGAGCGGCGTCGGTCCCCCCGCTTATTGTGGGATACCTGCGGGTAAAATCACTTGATCATTTCCCGACCGATGTCGGGGTCGGTTTTATGGTCGGGGCATTGTGCGGCGTGCTGGTCCCGGAAATACACCGTCTCAAAAATAAAGCCATTTCAATAGGGACGTTCTCTTCGCCTGAAGGAAGCAGCGGAATATGCCTGCAATGGCGGCCGTCTTTTAAATAAAAACTAATTTCGCAGTCACGATCTTTATGCTCGGAATTTCGACAGCACTATTAATTCTTTGCCTATTGCCAAACGGCATAGCAGATTCCGCTTCGTTTATTTATAAAGAAATAAATCGTGGAGTATTCTCGAAGGCAAATTTTTCCGTTGTGTGTAACCGCAGCGGTTATAGTATTTCGGTTTCCTCGACAAAAGGTAAAGAGCAAAGCATGCAGGAGCTCAACTGTGATTCAACCTATGCAACCATTCGGTGGCATTATTCGTCGAATAACAACACCGACATTGTTTTTCGGCGAAATGCCGATCGCATCGAATTATCAGGCACCCTGAAAGGCAATCCGGTAAATAAAATTCTAAAAATAGACAATCAGCCCTGGTATCAAGTCGTTCCTCTTGGCCTGCAAACAGCGTCTTGGGATTCAATAGGACGCTCAAAATTCTGGGCGGTAAGTTTGGACAAACCCGCGGTGTTGGAACCGGTTTGCTTTCATATCGCCCGGATTACCGATAGGCTTTTGCCGAATCACCCGGAAATAGCCTGCCGTTGTTTTCACATGAACATTGAAGGTCTTCCCACGCAGATATGGGTGGGCGATTATTTTATACGGCGGGAAGATCATATTTTCTTGTATTATCAGGGGTATTCATTCGGATCAAAAAAACCGACCGGAACCATTGAAGCCGTGATACATTGAGAGGTTCTTGTCCGCCCCCGGCGGGTTTAACAAATGGCTAAAATTTTAACTATATGATAACAATAATTGCTGCTGCCGTTATTACCATGTCCCTGGGTTTTACTGTGTTGTATGCAACGTTGATCGTCCTGCATCGTCACCGGATTCGTGTCCGAGATCTGAACTTGCCCAGCTACCCCTCGGTAAGTGTTTTCATGACCTTGACCAATCTGGACGACGGCCTGGAAGAAAACTTGACATCGGTTTTCTCCCTTGACTATCCCAATTACGACGTGTATTTAGCGGTCGACAGGATGGAAGATCCTTGCATAGAAGTGCTTGAACGTGTCCGCGCCCGTTTCCCCGGACTCCGATCCATTGTCGTTGCGGTCGGACACTCACCGGAACATAATCCCAAGATCGATAAACTGGCGCAACTGGCACGGCAGAGCGACGCACCGCTTATCTGGGTCCTTGATTCGGATGTTCGCGTAGTTCCCCAAACCCTTCGGGCCCTGGTCAGCGAACACCTTCATCGTGATGCGCGGCTCGTGTTTAGCCCCATCCGTTGCCATGGCGCCCGCACCTTCGGCAGCGTCATCGAAATGAGTTTCATCAATTTTTTCATGTCGGGCAACATAGTGACGGCATGGCAATTGTTACGCCAGCGGGTGATCGTCGGAAAGTCGCTTCTCATTGAACGAAAAACGCTTGACCATTTTGGCGGCTTCGCCCACTTTGCCGATGTTCTGGCCGAGGATTACTGGCTTGGAGAAACATTTGCCCAGGGCGGTTTTTCCGTGCGCTGTAACTATACATGGATCGACACAATTAAGGAGACTTCGACGGTTAAAAATTATATCGATAGGATGACCCGCTGGGCCAAGCTCCGTTTCAACCTTAAAAGACCTTTATATCTGCTGGAGATCCTGCTTAATCCGCTTGCCCTGGTCCTGCTTTTTATACCGTTACTCAAAACATACGCTTTTCCACTCGCATTGATTGTCATTTCCCTCCGCGTTGCCCTGGAATATCTGGTGTTTTTCGCAATCAACGATATTGACCGGCGCAGGTTCCCCGTCGTTTTAGCCCTTGCCCCGGCCGCCTTGGCCAAAGATCTTTTACTGTTGTTTGTTTACTTCATACCGTTTTTCAGCCATACCGTCACCTGGCGCGGAGGTACTATACGGATCGGAAAAAAGACTTTGATCGGCCTTCAACCCGGAAAGCATCCTCTATGACGAAGCATGAGCCAAGCGCGACGGTTGTTGCCGTTATGATGGGAATGGGGCATTTGCGTGCGGCCTATCCGCTGCGACATTTCTGCCTTGACGGAATATTAATGTACGGATCGGAAAGCAATACCCCAAAAAACGAGTACAAAATCTGGCGTAAAATCCGTGAATCATATTATTTGTTTTCACGGGCAGGGGAAATCCCTTTGATAGGCGGTCTTATGCTGCGTTTAATGGTTTGGCTCCAACGTATTGAGCCATATTACCCGCGAAAAGACCGGTCACGCCCCACCATTGCGGTCCATTATCTGGAAAACCAAATAAAACGCAAAGGTCTTTGCCGGGCACTGACCGAAAAAATAAATACGGACCGCTTGCCTATAATTCATACGTATTTTGCGACCGCGATAACCGCCGATCGATTTTTGCCCAAAGAACAAAAAAATTTCCTTTTAATTTGCGACAGCGACTTTAACCGTATTTGGGTGCCCAAAGACCCACGCCAAAGCAATCTGATGTATTTGGCCCCCTGCACCCAGGTGAAACGCCGCCTTATCTCCTACGGAGTTCGCGAAGAAAATATCTTCCTTACGGGGTTTCCATTGCCAAGGGAAAATATCGGGAAAGAAACCGAGCTGGAAATTCTTAAAAGCGATTTATTCGACCGGCTTGTGCGTTTGGACCCGAAGGGACGCTTTTTTCAAATCCATCAACATTCCGTTAAACATTGGCTAAATCCGACGGCCGTCCCGATTATAAAGGACCGTTGTTTTACCATTACTTTTGCAATCGGCGGGGCCGGGGCCCAAATGCATTTGGCCTTTGCAATTTTAAAAAGCCTGTCTCAGGTCATTCGTGAAGACCGAATAAAGCTCAATCTATCCGTTGGGATTGATACGCGGACCCATAAAAAGGTCCTTAAGCAGGTTCAAAACCTTGGGTTTCAAAGCATGCCGCATGACGGGCTGGAAATCATATTTGACGTCGACCCGTTTATATTCCTTGACAAATTCAATGCCTGCCTTCGCCGCACCGACGTGCTCTGGACAAAGCCCAGCGAACTGGTTTTTTATAGCGGCCTTGGGCTTCCCATTATCATGGCGCCACCCATCGGTACCCATGAGGAACTTAACAAGCGCTGGCTGCAAGAGGTCCACGCGGGAATCAGCCAGGCAGGACCGGCCGGGTTTTGCCATGAATGGCTGTTCGATCTGCGTGAAAGCGGTAGGCTTGCCGAGGCCGCGTGGGACGGTTTTCTCAAAGCGCGCAAATTAGGTACCTTCAAGATAGAACATCTCATCCGTCAAGAAGCCTTTAATGAAGGCAGTTCCCCCCTGGAACAATAATCCGTACAAAATTGAGCGATTTCTCCCTCCTTTTAACCAAATTCTAACATAACCCTCAATATCGCCTAACCTTGCCGGGCTATTTTTATTATCGTGAAAAAGCCAAATAAAATGCTCCTTCCGCGATTATTTGCGGAAAATGCACTTATTTCGAATTGTTTACGGGTTTCTTTCGAAGCTTCCTGATGAGAGAAAAAACTATTTGACCTATCACTATTGCAATAATGCCATATACCCACCATGGAATGTTTCGACCGAAAATAAGCACATAGAGAAAAGTCGCAATATTTGCGCAAAGAAATATTGCGCTCCAGAGCATGATTTCATTCCCAAGCTTTTTAGTGACCGCCCGTATAATGCGAAACAATGAATAGTAGAATATCGGTACGCAAACCAGATAGATAATTATAAAGATGAGAGGATTTACACCATAGGTATTGCGGGCCACTTTTGAAATTGTATGGATATGTGAAATGACATATTTAAACATTGTAAGCAATCTCAACCCGTTATACGTTTTGTATGCCCAATGCAGATTATAAATTAGTAATCGCCATAACTCCCTTTGCATGTTTTTTCCAAATCTGAAACGATAATCCGCGCAAGATTGAGCGATTTCCCCCTACCTCTTTAACCAAATTCTAACATTCCCCTCAATATCTCCTAGCTTTGCCGGGCTATTTTAATATCATAAAAAAGCCAAAAGAATTACTTGTATCCAATTTAACATAAGGAGGCTTACAATGATGACTATGAACAAAGCCCAACCAAGTATGGAACGATTAGCCGAGCAATTGGACCATACCATGGGCCATATTCGCGGCAAAATCACCGACATCAACGGAAAAGAAATTGAGGAAAGTAAAATCTGGATCAGGGAGACCGGCCAAAGCACGTATTCCGACAAATACGGCAATTTCGTGATGATAAATATTCCGCCGGCGCTGTATACGGTGGTCATCGAGCACGAAGGATATTCGCTTTCCGTCTCGCCCGACCTGCCTATTTTGCTCGGCGATAATCCGGGGCATCTTTTTGTTTTATGCACCTGCGCCATTCCCCAAAATCCGGGAAGGGCATATTTTCCCAATGAACTCGTTCTACAGATGTAACTGACACATCCGTTGACGGGGTATTCAAATGGACATCGCGATGGTCCCGTTGTTAAAAGGAGTCCTCACGGCGTTTATCATGACCATGGGCGTCGGCCCGGGAATGCTGATTAATTTCCATACAAGCCTCAAACGGGGTTTTATTGCCGGCCTGTCGGTAGTGACCGGTCTTTACGCAAGCGACGCCGCCTTTATTGCCGTTAATTATTTCGGCGTTTCCCATCTGATAAAATCCTTCCACCACCAGTGCGCCGCCGGTATTGCCTCCGGAGCAATTTTGTGCATTTTCGGCATAAGCATGGTATTGAAAAAAACTCTCGGGATTTCCATTCAGTCCCCCGTGAGCCCTGTCCCTGAAAACTCGAACATACTCAAAGGATTTGCGACGGGTTTCGCGGTCAACATCGTGAACCCTTTTGTTTTTATTTTTTGGACGACCCTCATGAGCATTGCAACGCTTAATTTCGGGTTCCATACACATCCGTTTTTTATCTACTTTGCCGCGGTCATAGGGACCGCGCTGTGTCTTGACATTTCAAAAAGCTATCTGTTCAGCAGGTTAAAGACCGGAATAAAAGCAAAGGTCATGGCCCGGATCAACCACGGCACGGGGGCCGTTTTAGCGTCAACCGGGATTATTATCATTTGCCGGTCGCTTGTTGTTTTCGGGCAACCATTTCATCCCTGATGCACCGCGCAATGCCCGCTAAATTCATTACCCTTTTTATTTTATTCTTATCAGCCATCTGCGCCGCGAATGCAACCCGGAAGTCCCCTGCCGCTGTTCTCATCAAAAATTAGCGTTTGCCTAACAAATCCTTAACATGCAAAACCGATATTTTAATTGGAAAAGGAGGCAAATCCATGAAAATATTCGTCATTTCGGACCTTCATCTCGAGGCAAGCGAAACATTGGGCACGTTCGCGTGGGACCAGGACGAATTTATTGCAATGATGGAGACCGTCAGGAAGTTCCATGCAATTGACAAGGTGATACTCAATGGCGACACGTTCGACCTGTGCAAGAGCGCCTTTAAGGACATCGCGGTCCGGAATGGAAAACTGCTCGGATATTTTAACGAAATCAAGGCGCTTTTTATCAAAGGCAATCATGATAGTGCGCTCCCTTTTGGTCAAAAGCATTTCGGGGTCATCAACGGCAAAGGGGAAAAGATTTACATCGAGCACGGCCATCGGGGTGATTTTATCAATGGGACGGCCGCGGGGCGGCTGATCGGTAAAATGTTCTACAAAATATTACTATGCGTTGCCGGGATACCTTTTATCCGGGCGCTCTACTACGGTTATTTGGAAAACGATGAAGGTTTCAAAGGGCACAGAAAGTACAATTCCTACAAGTACCTTCGTCACGCGGTAAGGCTCCACAGGAAATACGACGTTGTCATTCTCGGCCATACGCATAAAATGGAACACCACGATACATATTCCCGGGGCAATTATAAACGTTATTTTAACTCGGGTTCATGTTCTTTCGGTCGCTTCCAGGGAATAGTCCTCGATACCGAGACTCTAGAGCACCGCGCGATTCGTTTCGATCCTCCTCAGGCAAGTACAAAATACGCGAAGCCTATTTCGCGGCCCGGCCGCGCTCCCATCCTTTCCGTCCGTCCGGTTACCGGAAGCACTATTGCTTGGGCCCCGTCCCAACTCATAGTTTGTTAATCAATTTCTAATGTAATGCATAATATCGCCTAACCTTGTCCGGGTATTTTAATAGAAAAAAACATTTGATTGGAGTACATTGTGGATTTACAATTCAGTCTGGAAATTTCCAAGGACCAGTTGACCTCCATGGCGGGCCTTGTCAAAAAGGCCGTGAACTCGGCAATAAAGGCGCTAACCGAATCGGAACCGCTCATTGCCCAGAGCGTCATTGAAAACGACAAAGTTCTTAATTCTTACGAAATCGACATCGACAATTCAACCTATAATATTCTTGCCGTCAGCCATGTTCCGCCGGACACTTTGCGGACCATCCTATCCATTCAAAAAATCAACGCGATTCTTGAGCGCATCGGCGACCATGCGGTCAATACCGCGGAATCGGCCATCAGCCTGGCGCGGGAATCCAGCGATGTTGACCTGCTTGATTTACCGCAAATGGCCAAGCTCAGTATAAAGATGTTGGAAGACGCCCTGACCAGTTTTTTTAACGGAAACGCGGACCTCGCCCAAAAGGTGCTTTCCGGCGATGAAAATATCGATGACCTCAACATACTGATCGGTAACAACGTTAAAACCAGGGTACGGGAAGAAAAAATGCATTTCGAAACAGCCATGGAAATTATCCGTGTAAGCAAGAACCTTGAACGGATAGCGGACCTTTCGTCGAACATAGCCGAAGAAACCTATTTCAGTATAAATGGCACTATCGTCAAACATCATGCCTTTTGATCTCTATAGTAACAAAAAAGATACACGGATATTCAAAGGAGGCAAGCTAAAATATTTGAAATTTAAACTGGTTGAATCGTTGTTAAACTAAACCACATGACAATCACAGTTTTAAAAAGGAGCATGCAATGAAAAAGATACTAACCATAATGACGCTCTGTAACATGGCAATAATATTTTTAACGGGAATTGCAAAGAGTGAACCATGGAAATTCGGGCTTATTGCCGATACACAGTGGCCTTCCGCGTCCGGTTCAGACAGCTTGAGCGGCTTTAAAAACCCCAATTCGGTTGCAGTAGATATTATTAATCAGGTCAACAAGGAATTTATCGACAAGGGCGTTAAACTTGTCATCGCGGTTGGCGACATAACAGACAACGGTTCTAATCTCGCGTTGGACACGCGCGCCACCTATGTCCAGGTGCTTTACAATGCGGGTATAGCTTTTTATCCCCTTCGGGGAAATCATGAATCTTCAAAAACAGCCGCAATTGAATTCAAGCGCATTTTTCCCCAAACGCAAAATGGCGTCAACAATGCCACCCCGGCGAACGCGTTCGTCTATACCGATAGCGCCCAAACCAAACCCGCGCTAAAAACAGGGGGCGCTCTTACCATCGGTTCAGGTTTCTCAAGTCCCAGCGCGAAGCTATCAGGATTGAGCTATGCATTTACTTATAATAACGCGACATTTGTTTTACTCGATCAATTCACGCCGCCCGACAGTTCCGCCAACGCAATCGATTCACAGCAGAGTTGGATTTCCAGCGTGCTTGCAGACAGGCCGGCAAAGACCCATGCGTTCGTGTTCGGCCATAAGGGCCTGATAACAGAAAACCACGCCGACATTCTTTTCAGCGCCGACGAAGCCACCGGCGTGCCCACAGATGACTCAGCGGGAGTGAATGCTTTTATTGAAAGCCTTGTGGCCAACAACGTTCACTATTACCTGGGCGGCCATGACCACATTCATAACCGCGCCATGGTGTCTACTACCGATGAAATGACCGCAAAAGTCCAGGAAATCATTCTAGCATCGGACAGCTATAAGTTTTATAAACCCGCCAATCCATCAAACGATTCAAAGTATGATTCGGTTGCATTCGGTCATGATCGTGAAACGCCCATTGCCCAGGATTACGCCCAAATCGGTTATTATATAGTGACTGTCGACAGCGAACGGGTATGGGTCGATTATTACGCGGCGCTATCCGGTCAAACCGGAGGAGTTATTGCGGTTGCGCCCAAGCTTACCGGCAATTGGGTCAAGCAAGAAACATTCGGCTATGGTCTTAACGGAAGGGAATTTGCGATTCCCCAGGGACAATCTTATACGATGGTTATCGATAGTTTTGGCGGAACTACCGCAAGGATTTTAAACGGGATTAATACGAGCACGGCCAAAGATTCCAGCGGACGTGCATGCACGCAGATGGTCGGGACCGGTTGGTCATCAGACCCAACCACGACTATAGCCAGTAAAATCCTCAGTCTGTGGGGAATGGCGAACGCCATGGGAAGCGCACAAACAGGCGATTATACGCTTTCTTTAAGCTATTCGTCGCCAACCTCATCTTCGGTGATTCAAGGTGGAAATTTCGGTATAGTTGCTAAAAATATCAACGGTTCCTGGATGAATGCCGTCAATGGAAACTTTGGAGGGACTAAAAACTTTGTGCTTGGACCTTGGTCCAGTAGTGCAACACTTGGAACCCATGGTCTCGATACGAGCATGCATACTGCCTGGGCAGTCATCAATTTCAACGGCGATTTTGCCGTGGCCGGTTTCGACCAAGTGAAAATTGCTCCGACGACAAATCAATCGGTTTCAACGAAGTCGAATATTTATATGAAGGGCAATAAGATGATATTACCTGCAAAATTCGCGGACAAATCGATGGCCATCGAGTTTTTTAACCTGTCTGGGCAATTACTCCTTCGCGTTATACCCAAAGAGAATATTTTAAATTTATCTGGTTTGAATAAGGATTTTAAGAATAAGGAAGTTGTTGTAAAATGCATTTACGGAACCCAACTTACTGTTCAAAAGATATTCGTATACTGAACAGTAAAGCATCTTAAAATAAGACCCCTCTCTCAAACAGCGCAGTCAAGCGCCTTCCAGGCTGGGCGCTTGACTGTTTTGTTTTCATCAAATTCGCGTTATCCTTACCCCTTTTTTACTAACAAATTTCTAACATGCTCCAAACATTGAAATAATGTTCGGACGCGATTTTATTAGTGGTCTTACGAGAAGTTATTAAAAAAGGCAATACTTTTCCTAACACAATTCTAACAAAACCCTAACACAACTTAAACATGCGTATGCCATCTTTATTAGTAGAATCCAACCAGGCAAAGGAGCGCTGTAAAGATGGAAAGCGTCAAAAAGGAAAGGAGGATGGGAGTAGAAAAATCTTTTTTCGTCTTTCATTTTGACTTAATCCATCAGATAAAAAACTCACTTAAAAGGGAGGATTCATGAAAAAGGCAATGTCTTTATTTTTAATGATTTTAGCGCTCTTTGCTTTCAGCAGCGCCCAGCAAAAAGACAGCACAAAGGCGCCCGATCAGACCGCGACTTCAGCCGATGAAAAAATCACCAATCTTAAAGGTGAAGTCGACGGGATCAATGAAAGTTATCTCGCAACAAAATCAACGGTTGACAAACTTGCAAAAATAAAAATTTCCGGCTATACGCAATTCCAGATTAGGGCGGCAACCAATTACAAGGAAGCGACTGATACGACCATAAACAAAGCCAAGCCGGGCACATACCTTTATCCTGTTGGAGATTTTTCCGGCGGCAAATTCAGCCAAGGTGTTGGAAGCGTGGAACAATTGCGTCGCGCCAGGCTAAAAGTAG
>Ga0224523_1000121_pt1 | contig 53447 bp, 45 predicted proteins | sample CFST50metaG_FD_182732 | JGI IMG/M metagenome (GOLD analysis project Ga0224523, IMG submission 182732) | Peat soil microbial communities from Stordalen Mire, Sweden - C.F.S.T50 | ecosystem: Environmental > Terrestrial > Soil > Wetlands > Peat | place: Sweden: Norrbotten County, Stordalen Mire... | reverse complement strand
TAAGAAGCCAGGGGCTCATCTCTTTCCCATTCTCAAAATCAACGTTGATGCTGTCCTCCAGGAGATTCTCTTCCACAAAAAGCTTGGTTGCAAGCCAGGCCGCAAGCATCTCTTCATACTCACTGTTCAGGTAGTATTTCTCAATATCTTTCTCAATAAAGGCAGTAGTGAAAGTACCATTCTGGAATTTTTGGTTGCGCACCAGCATCCTGAAAAAAGGAAGAGTTGTTTTTGTCCCTTTTATCCAGACTTTGTCGAGCGCCATTTTGCAATTTTTTATTGCTTCCTTCCTGTCCTTTCCTGTGATGATAAGCTTTGCAATCATGGAATCAAACGAGGCAAGGATAATCGATCCCGGTTCAATTCCTGTATCAACTCTTATATAAGGATCTGCAGGCATACTAAGGTTTTCTATCTTGCCGGGAGCGGGAGCGAAGCCTGCCTGAACATCTTCTGCATTTATCCTGCACTCTATGGCCCAGCCTTTCAGTTTTATGTCTTCCTGTTTCAGGGATAATGGCTCACCTTCAGCTATTCTGATCTGCTGTTCTATCAAGTCTATTCCGGTTATTGCTTCAGTTACAGGATGCTCAACCTGTATCCTCGTATTCATTTCCATGAAATAAAAATTCTTATCAGAATCAAGAAGAAATTCGACAGTGCCAGCCGAATGATAACTGACCGCCCTTGCGATTTGAACTGCTATGTCACCCATCTCCTTTCGGAGGCTGGAGTCAAGCGCGCAGGAAGGAGCCTCTTCAAGAAGCTTCTGATGCTTCCTCTGAATAGAACATTCCCTCTCCCCAAGATGAATTATGTTCCCTTTTGTATCACCAAGTATCTGAAATTCAATATGCTTTGGATTTTCAATATATTTTTCAATAAAAACTGAAGGATCATTGAACGCCTTTTCAGCCTCCTTGCTGGCAGTGGAGAACATTCTTTCCATTTCTTCCTCCTTGCGAACAATTCTCATACCCTTTCCGCCTCCTCCTGATGCAGCCTTAATAATGACAGGATATCCTATTTTTGAAGCTGCCGTCAGAGCCTCTTCGACATCTGAAATGTTTCCTGCACTGCCCATAACCATTGGGATTCCGATTTTAAGGGCCAGCCTTCTGGCAATGGTTTTATTTCCCATTTTATATATGGAATCGGGGGAGGGACCTATGAAAGTAATTTTATTGTCGAAGCACTTCTGGGCGAAATAGGCATTTTCGGAAAGGAATCCGTAGCCAGGGTGAATAGCATCAGAACCTGTTTTCAGCGCAATGGAAATCAGCTTGTCAATATCGAGGAATACAGGTATATCTGAGACATCCTCGCTGTTATCAAAAATCTCGTCTGAAAATGAAAGATACATGGCACCGGGTTCTGCCGCAGTTCTAATGGCAACGGTGCCAATCTTCATTTTCCTGGCGCTCTTCATCACCCGGATCGCAATCTCACCCCTGTTTGTTATAAGTATCTTCTTTATTTTCATAATATTATGTTCCATCCATAACATTCAACCTGCAACCAGCAACTTGCAACATGTAACTTTTTTTGACCCACTGCAGCTGCTACTATTAGGGGGTCTCCGGATTTCAACTTTTATCTTGTGACTTTTGTCTTTTGACTTTCATTTCATTGCCTTTGTACCGTTGCACCGTTGAACCATTATAAAGGCATATTCCCATGCTTTCTTGCCGGTACCTTTACCCATTTATTGGAGAGAGCGTTAAGAGCTGATACAATTTTTTTGCGTGTGACGGCAGGATCAATTACCTCGTCAATATAACCACTCTCATCTGCAATAAAAGGATTTGCTATTTTATCACGGTATTTTTTTACAAGCTCTTTTTTAAGCTCAGCAGGATTTTTGGATTCAGCCAACTCTTTCCGATAGAGTATCGCAACTGCTCCGTCAGGACCCATTACTGCGATTTCTGCCGTAGGCCAGGCAAAGCTGAAGTCTCCTCCCAGGTTCTTGCTGTTCATTACAATAAAGGCTCCTCCATATGCTTTCCTCAGAATGATTGTTATCTTCGGAACCGTGGCTTCGCTGTATGCAAACAGCATTTTAGCGCCATGGCGGATAATGCCGGCGTGTTCCTGGTCAATACCCGGAAGAAATCCCGGAACATCTGCCAGGGTAAGGATTGGAATATTAAAGGCATCACAGAACCTTATAAATCTTGCTCCTTTTGTCGATGAATCAATGTCCAGCACTCCTGCAAGCACCTTTGGCTGGTTGGCAACTATTCCGATAGTTTTTCCTTTAAGACGCGCAAATCCGGTAACGATATTGGCAGCGAAAAGCTCTGAAGTCTCGAAGAAGCTGTTTTTATCTATGATCTGATTAATGACCTCCTTAACATCATAAGCTTTATTCGGATCATCAGGTATAATGTCCCTTAATTTCTCATTTATGTCCGGGATTGCTCCGTCGTCAACAACCATCGGCGGGTTTTCGACATTATTTGAGGGCAGGTAGGACAGAAATTTTTTCAGAGCCAGTAAAGTATTTTCTTCGTCATCGTAAATCATGTGTGCAACTCCGCTTTTTCGGGCATGAATCTCTGCGCCACCTAGCTGTTCGGATGTTACATCCTCATTAAGAACTTCCTTAACCACATTCGGCCCGGTAACAAACATATAGCTGGTATGGCTCGTCATGAAAACGAAATCAGTGAGGGCAGGGGAGTAGACTGCACCGCCGGCAGCAGGGCCCATCACAACAGAAATCTGGGGGATTATACCAGATGAGTGAATGATGTTCTGAAATATTGTAGCATATCCGCTAAGGCTTGCAACACCCTCCTGGATTCTCGCTCCTCCGGAATCCATAAGACCTATGATCGGTGAACCCATTTTGAGGGCCATCTCCTGTATCTTTGCAATCTTTTTTGCATGCACAACCCCGAGAGATCCCCCCATTATTGTAAAATCCTGAGCATAGGCAAAAACAAGACGTCCGTTCACTTTTCCATGACCAACGATGACACCATCACCATATGTCCTGTCTACTTTTCCGAATTCTACCGGCTGATCAGCCGGAGTGACAAACGCATCAATTTCCTCGAAAGATCCCGTATCAAAAATAAGGCTGATCCTCTCATGAGCAGTCAGCTTTCCCTTGGAGTGCTGCTTCTCGGCCTGCTTCTGACCAAACTGTTTCTTAAGTGCCTCCTGACGTTCGATGAAGGTCCTGTAACTTTTTCCGGAAAGATCCATACCCAATTATGTTTGTTCTGAAATCAGATTTAAACAAAAAATGATTCATATAGGTTTATAACCAATTTTACAGGGCGTAAAATTAGTTAATATCAAGATTTCTCCAAATAAAATTTCGACCGGAAGATTCAATGTAATTCTAAAATATAGATATACAATAAGATAAGACATGTAATATTTCGACCGGCACTAAATAAATAATCATTTGTCCTTTTCGGCCTGAATCATAGCAGACTCTTTTATGAATGATACCATAATGGCGGCGACTGCTATCAGTATAACAAAGGCAATCATGAAAACAGGAAGCAAAGATTTGTTATTCATACTCATTCCGGTTACCATGATTATGCCGCTAAGCTGGCCAACCCAAAGCATTAGTCCCTGCGATGTCGATTCCGGTGCGGGTGCTGATATTTCTGCAGCATACTGGAATCCAATAGGACCGGCGCTCATTACAAAGAAACCGAGGATGAATGAACAGATCAGAGCCATTGTATGAGCAGCTTCAGGATGAACCCCTGCTCCGCCGGTAAGAATTGGGGCAAAAGTGATCCCGGCAATTCCCGGTATCATCCCCATGACACAAATCACAAGGAAAAGCTTTCTCTTTTTATAAAGATCAGATAGAATTGGTAGTATAATTGCACCGATAATACCCCCGATAAGCATTAATCCGCCTATTAATCCATTAGAATCATCAACACCAATATATTTGGCAATCGAATCGACCATGGAGTTTACAGCATTGAATATTCCAAGTCCGATTGTAAAAAGCAGGATCATTATCCACATGTCACGCAGGCTGAAAATATGTTTCAGCCCTTTGAAAAAACTGATGCTTTCAATATTTTCGTCTGATACAGGAGTATGCGGCTTCTCTTTCAGCAGAATCCAACCAGTCACTGAAGCGACAATCGTAATTATACAGTATATCTTCAGCATACTTCCTATTCCATTGCCATAATACGGAGAGGCGGGTGATGAGACAATAAGCATAGGAGTAACGACCATTGCAATCAAAATGCCGATATACTGTGCAAGGGTTGCCAGACCTGTTGCCATTGCTCTCTCTTTTACCGGGAACCATCGCGCCGCTACAGCTGTTGGAGAATTGATAATGAAAGGTTGTGCAATCGCCAGCAATACCTGACCTGCCATTACCATATTAAATGATTCGCCTGAGAATCCCTTGAGACTTGCTCCGACGACAGTCAGAAGAACGCCGAGTCCTATTCCTTTCACTATTCCGAAAGTGGAAATGAAATATGATGCGGGTATGGCAAAAACCAGGTAAAGGATCATATATGATGAAGCCAGGAAATCGATGTTGAAGAATGAAAGAGGATTAAACCTTCCCTTATAGTAAACCTCAGCGGCTCTCGCAATTGGAGCATGTGTGAGCCATTGAACCTGCGACATCATGGTGATCATCATCAGGGCAGCAAGGATCACCCAGCGGTATTTTGACAGTCTATTTGTTTCCATTTATTAATTGTTATTATTTTTTGGTTTAAATAATCCTTCAGGTTTTGATCCGAGCAAACCAGCGTTGAGCATTGAATCACTTGCAGAATAAAGTCCTTTTATCATCTTATCGCTGATGACAGGAAAATGATGCAGTGATTCAATCTTATCACCAATATATTCAAGATCTTCATTAGTAATCGTCCAGTGATGCGGTTCAAAAACAGTCAGGTCAAAAGGTAATGAATATGATCTAAGTGATTTAAAACCATCCGTATTGAAAAAGAAATCAAAATATGACATTATCAGCTCCCTGAGGCTCCTGTAAACGGGTTCCCTGAAACGGAGCGATGTGAAGTTCGATTTGGCAACTGCTCCCCAGCAACCATTTTCCTTGAAAAGTGCTATTACATGGTCATCATCATTTACAGCTCTCATGTCGACAATGAGCGGCTTATATCCCAAAAATTGCAAGGCAGCAGCTGCAAAAAGTGCTCCTTCAAAGCAATGGGCTGAGCGCTTCTTCATCACCCACCTGGGTGATCTGCACTCATAATTTGGATTATAATCAATCGAATCAAGATATGCCTGGATTTTGTCAGGATTGCTTAATGTTTTAAGAAACCCGGATTCCTCTTTTGTCCACTCCATTCTTACTTTTTACTTTTATCTTTTTACTTCTTTATCCCTGTAGCTTAAGCATAGGAGGATTGTCTATTATCTTTAATCAGACCATCAATAATCTTCTTCATCTCTTCATATTGTTCTTCCATGCTCCCGACAAGCTTAAGCTGTGCCCGTGCTCTCTCAAGATTATGATGTTCATGGTTTACCTTGAAATAATTATCACCATCAATATAATCAGTCAGAAATCTAGTAGCTATAGTATATGTTATCAGTTTCGGTGCAAATGCAAGGTATTCCTTTTCTGTATCGTTAAGAGTGTTGCAGGTCTCTGAAAGGTATCCTTTTGAATAAGCTTCAAAAAGTCCAATATCCATATGGATTTTTGAAAGATCTTTTTCATCCTCAGCTGCAGTATTTGCCGCAGTCCGGATAGCGTCCCCAAAATCATAATGGATATACCCGGGCATAACGGTATCAAGGTCAATTACGCAAAGTGCCTTATCGTTCCTGTCGAGAAGTATATTGTTGAACTTAGTATCGTTGTGTGTTATCCTCAGTGGAATTTTACCCTCACGCCCGAGTCTCAGAATTATTTTCATATCGTCAGCCCTTTGGAGTATGGACGATATCTCATTTCCGATATTCTTCACCCTTCCTGCCGGATCTGCCTTTATAACTCTTTGAAACGCTTCCAGTCTCTTTTCAATATTGTGAAAAAAAGGAATTGTCTCATGCAGCGGCTTTCCCGGAAGATCTGCCAGCATTGCCTGGAATCGTCCGATAGCTTTTCCTCCTTCGTATGCCTTTCCGGGTGTATCGACAATATTATAGGAGCGGTGATCCAGGATGAAAATATACATCCGCCAGTACCTTCCCTGTTTATCAGTTATCCAGCTTTTGCCTTCTTTTGACGGGACTAGCCTCAGACACTCTCTCTTGAGATCAGATCCCGGGATAGCGCTTAGCTTTCTTCTGAGATGAACTGTGACTCTTTCAATATTCTCCTGAAGCTCGGGTATGTTTTTAAATATCTTGCTGTTAAGTCGCTGAAGGATATAATCATCCTTGTCATTTTCCGCGGTTTCGACCCTGAAGGTATCATGAATATGACCGCTTCCGAAAGGCTCACCCATTAAAAAGGAGCCCTCGACACAGAAACATTCAAATATTTCCTTTAGATCATTTTCCATTCTTCAATCCTGCTTTGTGTCCCAGGAAAGCATAGTACATTATAATGAGGTAACATGGTATGCAGAGCCAGTAGGCACTCTGTGTGGAGAATGTAACTGCAAGTTTGCCATAGAGCAACGGGATGGCGGCACCACCTGCAATTGCCATAACCAGCAAAGCGGAACCCGTTTTTGTGAATTTGCCGAGTCCGTTCAGAGCAAGCGGCCACATTGCAGGCCATATAAGTGAGTTTGCGAGCCCGAGAAGTGCCACAAACAGCACAGTGACAGGAATTACGAGCTGAAGTGGCTTAAAGGTGACGAGATCGGCAAATGGCATTGTAAACTGCTTCCCTGCAGGAGTGAGAATTGCACCCAGCGAAAAAATCAGTCCAAGTACGGTGCAAATTTTCAAGGCAGTAACCTGCTTGAGATATTTTGGGATTAAGACTATTCCTGCCATATATCCGATTATCATTCCCAGTAGCGTAATGGATGTATAGTACTTTGCCGATTCCATTGGAATTCTAAGAGACTGGCCGTACCTGATTATAGTATCACCAGCAATTACTTCAACACCAACATAGAAGAAGAGTGCAATGACTCCCAGTACCAGGTGAGGAAATTGCCATATACTGGTCTTATGGGTTATTGTTTCAGTCGAAGATTCATCTTCAGCATCGGTGTCTATTTCAGGAAGATTTGCAAGCTTCAGCAAAAGGCCGAGAAGCACAAGGATTACTGCCATAACAAGATATGGCAGTATTACTCTGCGTGCCATCTCATCGAGGATCAGCACCTTATCTGCAGCGCCAGCAGCCTGGACAAGCTTAACTTCAAGCAGATGAGAATCTTTCAATATAATGCTGGCCAGTATTATTGGAGCAATCATACCTGCAAATTTATTTGCTATGCCCATAATGCTGATCCTTTTTGCAGCACTCTCCCGCGGACCGATAATTGTAATATAAGGATTGGATGCAGTCTGAAGAAGAGCTAGCCCTGTTCCCTCAACAAAAAGCCCTGTGAGAAACAGGCCAAAGGTTCTGGTAAGTGCAGCCGGTATAAAGATCAATGCTCCGGCAGCCATGATCCATAGGCCTACTGACATCCCGCTTTTAAATCCTGTTTTTTTGAGAAGCGCTGAAGAAGGAAGCGCCATTATAAGGTATGAAATATAGAATGAGAAGGTAACAAAATAAGCTTCAAAGTCATTTAATTCACATGCGGTTCTGAGAAATGGAATAAGGATTCCGTTAAGCCAGGTTACAAAGCCAAAGATGAAGAAGAAAAGGCCTATAATAGTAATTGAAAAGATATAATCTTTCTTGCTTATCCCATTCGAAGAAGTACTATTTCCCATAATTGCAGTATTGCATCGTTTCAGTGTGAATATTCAAAACTAATGTTTTTCTCCAATGATGCAAAAAAAATAGTTAATTTGTTTTTTTAGTTCAAAAGTTATAGAACTAATCAGGGAATATTATAATTTTGGCTACCATTACGAATCCTTGTATAAATATGGATGAAAGTGAAAAAATCAGCCGTGAGATGGTTGAAGATACAGGAAAGGTATTTGAGAAATTCGGATTGACGCCTATGCAGGGAAGGATTGTAGCTTATTTTACCATAAGCGATCCTCCGGAAAAGACTTTTGAAGATCTTGTGCTTTACTTTAAGGCAAGCAAGAGTTCAGTAAGCAACTCGCTGAATTTTCTTCTTTCGAATAAGTTAATAGATTATAAAACCTACGCAGCTGACAGGAAGAGATATTTTTTCATAACAGATTCATTTTTCAGGGTATACTTTGAAAAGGTGCTAGAAAATGTGAGCGAGCTTAAGAAACATACATTTAAAACTGTTTCAATGCGGTCACCAAGCCATCCTGAAGCGAATGCAATAATATTGAAATGGATTGAAAATGCAAACCTTTTCCAGGAGACTATCGGAAAAGCAATGGCAGAGCTTATAAAAGATTCGGTCTGAACTCTTTCATCCCTGATCGTTACCTTCGCCGGTAACCTTCGGAGTCCCTGATTTCTCCCTTGATTTTGCCCCAAGATATCCCCCGTGGTGTCTTTTTGCATAATCGGCTGCAGTAAACCCTATTTTCTCCATCATCATTACAACAAGCGCATCACCGATAACCGTAAAGACAGTTGTGGAAGTGGTGGGGGTGAGCCCTAATGGGCAAACTTCAGCAGGTGCCCCTGTTAGGATATGGCAATTACATTTCTGCGCCAGCGGACTTTCGCCGTTGCCGGTTATTACTATGACCGGAATTCCTGGGAAGAGATTATTCTTAAGATCTATGAGCTCAATTATTTCCCTTGTTTTGCCGGAGTTGGATATTGCAAGTAAGACATCGTTTTCCTGCAAAATACCAAGATCTCCATGCTGTGCCTCACTTGGATGAAGGAAAACAGAGGGTGTCCCGGTTGAACTGAACGTAGTGGCAATGTTATGAGCAATCTGACCTGCTTTTCCCATTCCGGAAGTCACAAGCTTTCCATTCTTCCTATGAACCTGTGAAAAAATAATTTCAACAGCCTTTTCATAACTGTCGTCAACCGGTATATTCTGAATTGCAGATGACTCAGCGATAAATATCTGCCTGATTTTAGCTTTCATATCTTCTATTTAACAAAAAGAGTGTCAAAGTTATAAAAAAATCCTGATCTCACTTCACGGGATTCTATTATAACTAACCAGGTCTGAAGTTTATTAAAAATTATTATATTGTGTCATAAATAGACCTTGGGGAATGTTTAAACACACATCAGCAATTGGAGCAGATATCGGCCGTTTTTCCTTAAAACTTGCAGTAGTAAGTTATGCAGGTGAAATAATTGAATCCTTAGCTGTTCCTCTGGGCAATTTTCAAAACAAAAAAAGTATTCTTGATAAGCTTTTAGCTGGTATCTCAGAAATCCGGCAAAAAGTAGCATTAAAAGGCATTAACCCGATTTGTGTTGGCATTTCGGCAAAAGGTTTTATTGATCATCAGTCCGGGGTGATACTTGGTCCTGATCAGGGAATAGCAGGCTGGAAAAACGTCCCGGTTGCGGGGATCATAAGTGAAATTACAGGCTTGCCGGTGTTTGCAGGAAATGATGCCAATCTTATGACAATCGCTGAACACAGATTCGGAGTAGCAAAAGATTTTGACAATGTTATTTTTGTTGCCCTTAGAACTGGTATTGGCGGAGGTATCATAATAAACGGCAAGCTTTACAGAGGAGTAAACAATGCTGGAGGAGAGATCGGGCAGATGATAATAAACTATGACGATGGATTGAGCGATAAAGGGATAAGAGGATCATTTGAGCATATGGCTTCTGCTTCAGCTCTGGTGCGCAGGTACGCTGAACTTGCAGGTATTCAGCAAAGCAATAAGGAAAAGTCTCCGGGATGCAAGGAAGTATTTGAACTTAGCTATAAGAAGGATAGGTTTGCTCTTAAGGCTGTTAAGGAAAATGCTGAGCTGGTAGGGATCGGCCTGGCAAACCTGATAACGATCTTTGCACCGGAAATTATAGTAATCGGAGGAGGGATGGCTGAAGCGGCCGATTCATATTTAAAAGAGATCAGAAAAAGCGCTTTTGCCAATTCGCTCGAAAACTGCAGATCGGAAGTTCGCATTGAAAGGGCTTTGCTTGGATCAAAGGCTGCACTTACCGGAGCTGCATATTATTCTCTTTCACGCCTGGAAGGGAAATCGGTATGGTGAACCTGTTGTAGTTTGACAGAATAGTTGCAATTACTTTAGAGAACAGGGACATAGAGCTTAAGTCGCGGAAATCGGGCCACCAGAGGTTGGCAGTATCATGTCCACGGTCTCCCGATGTGAGGAACAGTTATAAAGCAAGGCATAATGCAGGAAAACAATTCAAATATTATATTTATTCTTTTAACCAGACCATGCAAGGGAGAAGGAACATTAGCAAAAGGAGTTCATTAAGGAGATATTCTTCAGCTTCAATCTTAAAACCAATATATAAAAGTGGCGTGAAGAATCTTAAAACACAAGACAAATATATAAGTATTGTGAATATAGACAGGGGCAAAGGGTATGCATTAACGAGCCTGATAATCGGAATTATAGATATCGCAGCAGTAGTTATTATACTGTGATTAACCAAATAAGAAGCTCCGGCTACAAACAGATTGGCAATTCTGTATGTTCCGTCAAAGAATCAATGCCTTTTAATTAATACCTTTGTCTTTCATGGGACGTTAGCTCAGTTGGTTCAGAGCGCTTGCTTCACAGGTAAGAAGTCACTGGTTCGAATCCAGTACGTCCCACATAACATTTTTTGTTTTCATCCCAGATCCAGGTTTGGCAGCCTGTATCGTTCTTCATATAAAAAATGCTCCTTGCGGAGCATAGTTTGTTTTGTGATCCCGGGGGGATTCAAACCCTCAACCTTCTGATCCGTAGTCAGATGCTCTATTCAGTTAAGCTACGGGACCATTTTTATCGAGTGCAAATATAATAATTTTTGTATTTATTAAGTTCAAAAAGTGAACCTGAGTTTGGAATGAGCTCTAGTTGTCTTAATTCTTAACTCTAAGTACTTTAGGCATTAGGAACACACTCTATTTTTAATTTCGGGAATATTGCTTACTTTTAATTGTTTAAAAAGTGGTTAAAAGACTTTCATAAACAAAAGATAATCAGATAAATATAAAATACTATGAAAAAAGTTGCAGGGATAATTGCTAAATCATTGCTTATACTTGTTCTTATAATCCTTATTCTTCTGTTTTCAGTTCCTATTATCTTCAAAGACAAGATAAAGACAAAAGTCGAACGGGTGATTAATGAATCGGTTAATGCAAATGTAAAATTTGCTGACTATAAGCTTGGCTTTTTCCGCAACTTCCCGAATCTTTCATTCGGCATGAAGGATTTATCGGTTGTCGGCATCAATAAATTTGAAGGTGATACACTTGCCGGATTTAAATCATTTGACCTGGTATTTAATCTGGCAAGCTTGTTTGGGAAGTCAGGATATGAGGTAAAATCAATTATAATTGATAGGGGGGTAGTGAATGTCATTTACCTTAAAGACGGAAGTGCAAACTACGAGATTATGAAACCGTCTGCTAATACTGCTTCCGCTGCAACAGGTACTACATCCTCAGGATTGAAGATTCTTCTGAAGAGAGTTTCAGTACTTAACAGTTCCGTCTCCTATGCTGATAAGGGTTATAACATGACTGTACTTCTAAACAAGCTTAATTTCGACCTGAAGGGCGATATGACTATGAGTCAGACCGATTTGCAGATAAGTTTGAATTCAGGCGAAATGACCTTCGTGATGGATGGTACAAAATACATTAACAAGGCTGTTCTGGACTCTAAGATTGACGTGCTCGCAGATCTTAATAAATTGAGATTCGCTTTCAGGGAAAACTATATTAAGCTGAATGACCTTATGCTGAAGTTCACAGGTACGGTTGAGATGCCAGGCGCTGATATAACTACTGATATAAAATTCAGTACAGAAAAAGCTTCATTCAAATCAATGCTGTCTCTTATACCTGCTGTTTATTTGGCAGATTACAAAGATCTTAAGGCAAGCGGTGAGTTTTCCATGAATGGATCGGCCAAGGGAGTTTACAGCGATAAAGACAGTACAATGCCAGATATTTCACTTGCAATTGATGTCAAAGATGGTATCGTAAGCTACCCTGCGCTGCCTGACAAGATTCAGAATATAAACATCAGTTCAGATATTTTCGTGAATGGAAAAACCATGGATAAAACCACCGTCAACGTGAATCGGTTCCACTTTGAGCTGGCTGGCAATCCTTTCGATATGACATTTGCCCTTAAGACACCAATGAGTGATCCTGATTTTTCAGGATCAATGATTGGTAAAATAGATCTGGCTGCACTGACAAAAGCTGTGCCTATGAAAAGTATAAGCCTGTCAGGACTGATAGACATGTCAGTAAAAATGGCCGGGCGATACTCAATGATAAAAAGAGGACAGTACGATAAATTCCAGGCATCCGGCTCAATGAATATAAAGAATATGGCAGTGGCAATGAAAGGGTATCCTGAAGTGAAAATAAGCCAGGCTGCCTTTGATTTCTCTCCTGCTTATGCAGCAATATCCAACGCTGCTTTTAATGTCGGAGGAAAGAGTGACTTCAACCTGACCGGTCGTTTTGAGAATTATATTCCTTATGTTCTTAAAAATGAGACTATCAAAGGATCAATGACATTGAAGTCAAATCTTGTTGATGTTTCAGAGATACTCTCAAAGATGGTTTCAAATACTACAGCTATTAAGGACACAACATCTCTGGCTGTAATTACCATTCCGAAAAATATTGATTTTGATTTCAGTGCCGCAATTAACACTTTGATATATGACAAGATAAAAGCCCAGAATATAAAGGGCCATATTTTAATCCATGACGGGGTTCTGAGTTTCCGCGATGCAGGGATGAATATCCTGGGAGGTCTTATTTCGATGAATGCTGATTATGATACCCGTGATACGCTGAAGCCGGTTATGAAAGCTGATTTCAACATCCAGAACTTCGGAATCAAGGATGCATTTACTACATTCAATACTATTCAAAAGCTGGCTCCGGCCGCAAAAGGTATTGACGGCAAAATCAATCTTCAGCTTTCGTACCAGAGCCTTCTTGGAAGCAACATGATGCCGGTTATAAAAACAATAAACGGCAGCGGTAAACTCCAATCAGATGAGGTTACTCTTCTTGAATCGGCAGCATTTAATAAAATGAAGGAGATACTTAAGCTTAATGACAAATACAGCAATACCTTCAAAAACATTAATGTAAGCTTTAAGATAAATGATGGCCGGGTTTATGTCAATCCTTTCGACACGAAAGTCGGCAACATAAAAATGAATGTCAGCGGAGACCAGGGTTTGGACCAGACATTGAATTACCTTGTTAAAACTGAAATTCCAAGGTCTGAATTAGGAAGTTCAGTGAACTCGCTGATTGATAATCTTTCTTCACAGGCTTCTGCTTTTGGCATTGCATTCAAGCCGGCTGATGTTCTCAAGGTAAATGTGAAAATCACGGGAGTTTTCGGGAAGCCAATTGTTATGCCGGTATTCGGAAGCTCAACCGGTGAGAGTTCCTCAGGGTTGAAGGAGACCGCGAAAGAAACGGTTAAGAAGACAATTGACAATAACGTTGACAAGGGCAAGGAAAAAATGCGGCAGGAAGCTGAAGCCCAGGGCAACAAGCTGGTCAGTGATGCAGAAACCAGGGGGCAACAGCTTCGCGATGAAGCTGATTCAGCTGCAGTAAAGATCCATAAGGAAGCGGATGTTCAGGCACAAAAACTGATCGATGGAGCTGCCTCAAAAGGAATGATAGCAAAAATGGCAGCTCAGAAAGGCGCTGACGCTATTAAAAAAGAGGCAGATAAAAAAGCAACTAAGCTTACGACTGAAGCTGATACTAAGGCTATAAAGCTGGTAGACGCAGCTAAGGCTAAAAAACAGGAGCTAATAAATAAAATCTGATTGCATGATAAAAAAAGCTGCCCGGGGGCAGCTTTTTTATTAGAATTTCTTTTCCTTGATACGAGCCTTTTTACCGGTGAGATCGCGGATATAAAATATCCTTGCCCTGCGTACTTTACCATGCTTGTTCACTTCAATCTTATCGATGAAGGGAGATGCAAATGGAAAAATCCTTTCAACACCTATATTGCCTGACATCTTTCTTACTGTAAAGGTTTCAGTATGTCCGCTTCCGACTCTCTGAATGACAACGCCACGGAACTGCTGTATTCTTTCCTTGTTACCTTCAACAATCTTATAATGAACGGTAACTGTATCTCCTGCAATGAATTTTGGAAATTCATTTTTTACCGCCAATTCCTTTTCAACTACATTCATTAAATTCATTTCTCGAAGTATTTTATAATCTGTATTTTGATCTCTGAAAATCGGACGCAAATGTAATATAATATTTTAGATCAGGCAACAGGAACGGCAATATTTTTAAACAACATTTCCTTGAGTTATTCTTTTATATTATATCCGATGCCATTTTCTTTTATTATTAATGACCACCTCCAGCAGGAACAAGCAAAATTTTGCCATTATCCTGAATGACCGATTTTTTCCATGAGTCCGGATATCCGGGCTGATTTGGCATGACAGGGTATCCATTAACTGTCCTTTCAAATTTTCCGTCTTTTTCCTTCTTTATATTCCCATCAATATATTTTACCAGCAGGTAATCGCTTAATGTCTTCCACTGATCAAAAGTATTTTGTGCCGATTTCAGCGAATAGGAGGTAAGGTAATCTCTTGCCTCCTTTTCACCCTGATCAAATAATTTAAGAGCAGCATCATCAATGGTCTTTGTCTCATTCAGGTATGTTGTTTCAAGCTGTTTCTGGACCTTCTGTGCGTCCTGGCTCATAAGATCATAGCGTAAATAGCACTGGTTTGCAACCCTGTTGAACAGCCAGAAAGCAGATGTCGGTGAATATGTCAGCATATCTCCGTTACCGACTTTAAAGCAATCCGGGACTTTTGTAATTCCGCAGTACATTGGTGTGAACACAGTTGTATTGGCATCATCAACTCCAAACCAGAAAATTCCGCCTATAGCATCAGGAAGCCAGCTTCTGGATTCGGCTACAAATACGAAGCCTGTCTGCTGTGTGCTTACGGCTCTTTCATTGGTATATTCAAGTGCGTTCTTATCGCCCGAGACTTTCCATGTGAGTGGACGCCATCTGTAAGGCAAACCGAAAGGACCTGCTCCAATATCTTTTCTCATATCAAAAATGGTTCCTTCAAGATGATCGCGCATGAAATTCATCATATCGTAGTTTGAGATTTTCCTGTCAGGCTTTATCCAGAGCGGCATTCTTTTGCTGAGATCGTGTCCGGAAACATAATTGGTATACTGATCCATATCTTTGTTGACCGATTTGAAGAAGGACCAAACCCTTATTTCGCACATTCTTGCTCCGGAAAAAGTAATCGGGTTATAAGTATCTGAGAAGCTGAATTCCTGGTCTGTTCCCATAAAGAGCTTTCTAGTTCTGGCAAAATCAATAACATCACTGGCATAGACACATTCAACAATGGGATCAAAAATCCTGCTAAGGTCTTTTGAGGTTAATGCAATGCAATTCTTCTTTCCAGTTGCAAGCGGAAATGTCTGGATTCTTGCCTGATTGGCATGACCGCATATGTATCCGTCAGGGATCCTGCGTGCAACCCATAGGGCACCTTTATTACCCGGGCCTTTCCCGATTATCTCAAAGATCCATGCTTCGTTTGGATCAGCTATAGAAAATGATTCACCCTCACTCGCATATCCATACTTTGATACAAGATCTGACATTACTTTGATTGCTTCCCTTGCATTCTTTGCCCTTTGTAGCGTGATATAAATTAAGCTTCCATAATCAACAATTGCAGTAGTATCAACCATTCCTTCAATACCTCCATATGTTGTTTCACCAATTGAAAGCTGATGCTCATTCATATTTCCGACAACAGAATAGGTGTGTGCAACCTGCGGGATTTTTCCCATGTGCTTATTAGTATCCCATTCATATACATCGAGCATTGTTCCGGCAGGATAATCTCTTGCCGGCCAGAAATAGAGTTCACCATAAAGTACATGGGAGTCAGCAGAATAAGTAATCATAGTCGAACCATTGACTGAGGCTCCTTTAGTAACAATGAAATTTGTACAGGCATTGATAACCTGCTCCTGGAAAAGGCTGGCAAATAATATCACCAGGACGGCTGCAAATAGTCTCTTCATAATATCTTGCTTTTCAAAGTTTATTTTAACAATTTGATTTAAGGAAATGCAAAGGTAACAAGCCGTAGAAAATATCAAAGTGATTCATATCATTTTAAGGATATTTATGATATTTATTATCCTCCCGGGGTCAGCAACCTTTCTCGAAAATTCCGAAATGGCAGCCATTCCGCCCATCGGGATATCCAATTTTCTGAAAATCATTTCACTCTCGACAAATCTTGATGCTGCAAGGTGAAATTCTTCTGCCCCGGTTGCCTTTGCCATTTCGGCAATGTTCGATTCATCGAGCCCGCTTCCCGGCATGATTATTATCCTGTTTCCTGCTTTTTTGACAAGCTCATGGATAATAGCAGACCCTTCAGGTGCAATATTCTTTTGTCCGGATGTTAGTATTCTTGATGCACCCGTGGAAATTATATCTTCAAGGCTCCTGAACGGATCAATGCATACGTCAAATGCCCTGTGAAATGTAACGGACATGGGGTATGCAAGCTCTACTAGCTTTGCAGTTCGTTCAGTATCAATTGTCCCGTCAGCTTTTAAAAGTCCAATTACGACTCCGTCGATTCCATTCTCGCCGCACAGCTCAATATCCCGCCTCATTATGTCATATTCCGGATCGGAGTAAAGAAAATCACCTCCTCTGGGACGAATAATGACATGTAAACCGATTGTCAGATTTTCCCTGGCTAATACGATCGTTCCAAATGATGGTGTTGTACCTCCTTCATAAAGGTTGTCGCACAGCTCAACCCTATCGGCTCCTGCAAATTGTGCATTGACGGCAGATTCAACACTGCCTGAACATATTTCAAGTTTGAATTTCATATCCAAAAACTTAATGATCTTAATAAAAGTAAAAATATTTTCTGTATAATTGTGAATACAAATCTTGAAATACATGAAACCTACACTATTAGTTCTGGCAGCAGGTATGGGAAGCCGTTACGGCGGAAATAAACAGCTTGATGAAGTTGGTCCCTCAGGTGAAACAATTATTGATTATTCAATATATGATGCAGTGCGCGCCGGTTTCGGAAAAATTGTCTTTGTAATCCGTCGCGACATTGAAGAACAGGTTAAGGAAAGATTCGTTGAACGGCTGAAGGATAAAATAGAGGTAGATTACGTTTTTCAGGAAGTTACCAATCTTCCGGAAGGGGTAAAGGTTGCTCCCGAAAGGCAGAAACCATGGGGAACCAGCCATGCAATTCTTGTTACAAAGGATAAGATAAAAGAACCATTTGGAGTTATTAATTCAGATGATTACTATGGTGTTGAATCCTTTAATATCCTTTATAATTTTTTAGTTAACGACAAAGAACCTGATTGTTACAGCATTGTTGGTTATAAGCTTGGGAATACACTTTCTGAACATGGAGATGTCAACCGCGGCGTATGTAAGGTAGGTAGCGATGGGTTACTGAAGGGGATTGTTGAGACACGGAAGATTTCAAAAACCCACAATGGTGCAATCGCACCAGGTCCCGATGGAACAGTACTTAATTTTACGGGGAATGAGATTGTATCGATGAACCTGTGGGGCTTTAAGCCTTCGTGCTATGATTTTCTGGGGAAGGAATTCAGAAATTTTATAAATAATAATGGCATGGATCCCAAGTCGGAACTTGACATTCCTACTTCCATTGATAAATTCGTTAAAAACGGAGAAATAAAGATCAAAGTCCTTATGAGCAACGAAAAATGGTTTGGCGTAACATATCGAGAGGACAAACCTTTTGTTGTGGAGAGCATTCGTAAAATGATCAGGAAGGGTATTTATCCGGTCAGGATCTATTAAACATTACCATTTAAAATCACAGCTGTAATTACTTTGGTTCTCTTTGTTGTCTGTAACCTTCAATGTTAAGCTGTGAGTTATACCTTTTGTTATGCGGACAGGGTCAAACCTGTATATCAGTACATCATTCTTCTGGTCATACTCAAAAAGGGCCCATTTACCATCTATGGCTGGTTCATATGATTTGATCCCTGATAAATCGTCAGTGATCCTGATCCTTAATTCACTCTTTCCCGTAAGATCTGCTCCCGGTTGCAACTGGTTGGCATAAATGGCAGGAGCTACCGTATCGATCCCGACAAAGAACATGCCAAACGAAACTATGTCTCCGGTTACATACCCGTCAGAATATGAGCTGGTGATTCCACTCTTTTTAAAATCGTCGCTCATATGCACTATCAGCATCTTGGATTCTTTCCCGGAAGGAATATATGTTGGCTTTATTGAAAGTGAACAAGGTCTCTGAAGCGGAGTATATTTATTGTGCACGTAATGCACATCAGATAACATCTGGGGAGTTCCGGTATCGCGCTTATATAAGAAATACAGGGTATCATACAACGCTCCTGACGGAATTGAAAGCGTAATATCCTGAGCCCTGAATAAGTTATTTCTGTTATAAGGCATAATGATGCCTTCCCTCACCGGTTCTTCGTTACTGACATTTGAAGGAACCGAGCTTTTAACATTAAAGGAAAGAACCGACCTGTTATTATAAACATCCTTAATCGAAATTTCAACATGATGGGTTTTGGCGTCGGTGAAATTGAAAATTCCTCTGTTTACCACATTTTTATAAACGCTCAGTTTGTCATTCGGGAGGACAAATGTCCTCTCGATATAGCTGTTTTCCCTGATATATGTCTCATAATCGATATGACTGTTAATAAATCTTGACTCAGTAAAGGAAAACTCATCCATGATATAGCTGAACTTAAGTGAGCTATCGATCCTAAGTTCAATTGAATAAATGCCACATTTGTTCGAGTTGTCATTCAATTGATCATAGGCTTTTATTCCGAATCCTGCCGGTCCGCTGATGGTTATCTCATCCCCCGACGGAATATAGTAATTTCCGTTGCTGCCGGCGACAGATATCTTTTTTATATTATGAAGACTATTTATTTTTGAAGAGCTTATTGCAGGATAGATGAAAAGTTTTTCGATAACCGGTTTAATATTATCGGCAGGTCCGAAATTGAAAAGAAGCGGATTCACCGGAATTTCTGAGTCAGCCTTCCTCACTTCAAAATGAAGATGTGGTCCGCCTGAACCCCCTGAATTCCCTGAAAATGCTATTAAATCACCCTGCTTTACGCGAAACATCTCCTTTGGAGGAAAAAGCGTAACTGAGAAGCTCTTTCTCTCATACTGCTGAGATTTTACATAAGCGTCAATTTCAGGGCTGAACTTCTGAAGATGCCCATATACGGTTGAATAGCCGGACGGGTGCCTTAGGTATAGAGCATTGCCAAAGCCTGTGGGAGATACACCAATTCTATAAACATAACCGTCAGCGGCTGCAACTACCTCTTTGCCTGTAACACCCTGGGTTTTTATGTCGATGCCCGAATGAAAATGGTCAACCCTGAGTTCTCCGAAATTTGCAGATAGGGATAAGGGTATTCTGAGGGGCGAAATAAAAAGTGTCCTGTCGACTGGAAAATCAGACAAAGTATTGAGAAACAATATGCTGATGAGAATTAAACGACTAAAAAACATGAGTCTGAGAATATCTTAATTACAGAAGTGCAAAACTATACTTCCCTGGCTATTTGACAAACTATTTAAGCCATTTTTTTGAAAATACCATTAACAATGTTATTTTTGTACTAAAGATTTTAATATGTCCGGTCAGGGTTATGAAGAATTAAAAATTCTGAACAGAAAACTTGATGAATTGTTAGACAGGTATAATAATCTGAAGGCCGCATATACGCGGCTAAAAGACGGGAATGAGGCAATTAAAAGTCAGCTTCAGGATCGTGAAAACAGGATAAGAGAATTAGAAATTAAAAACGAGAGAATAATATTAGCAGGAGCACTGTTGGGCGAAGGAGAGAATGCCACGGAGGCAAAAAAGAAGGTTACAGAATTGGTGCGGGAAATTGACAGATGTGTTGCTCTTTTAAACAGATAAGATATAGAAATGGATGATAAGTTATCGATCAGGGTTAATGTGGCGGACAGGTATTATCCATTGAAAGTGGAACGGGAAAATGAAGAAAAGATCAGGAAAGCTGCCAGGATGATTAATGAGAAAGTGCTGCAATACAAGCAGCGTTACACTGATAAGGATGTACAGGACTTTCTCGCAATGGCGGCCCTGCAGTATGTGATAAAGCTCACAGAAGAAGAGGAAAAGCTTGATAATGATTACCTTCCCGGTGCCATTAACGAACTGATTCAGAAGATCGATTCAGTTCTTGAAACAAAAGAGTAACAGCGTTCTTTAACATAGCAAAAGAAATTGCCCGCACTGTTTCTTCATTCATTTTTGAAACTCAACAGTTAAAACTTTGGAGTAACCCTTAGTCCGGGTAGAACAGGCCTCATCCCGATTCGTCGGGCTTCCGCTTAACGGCGGAACATTGGAAGTTCAAACCGGATTAGTAGCTCCAGCCATTTATGATATGGGGTTTTATAAAAGCTGAAGGAACTTTGCGGGTTTTTTATTAATATATACTAAATGAATAAATGATGACACTATTAATACCGACAATGAACGGGCTGACGATAATATTTTGTGCAGCCGCGCTTGTTCTTGGTTTTTGCCTTTCATACATAATATGGCAAAATGCGCTCAAAACCAGGAGCAGGAAGATAATTGGCGATGCGGAAACTGAAGCCGAGGTTATTCGAAAAGAGAAAATACTTCAGGCTAAAGAGAGATTCCTTCAGCTGAAAACTGAGCATGAGAAAGTGATTAATGAAAAAAACAGCAGGATCAATCAGGCTGAAAGCAGAATAAAACAGAAGGAACTTACACTCTCTCAAAAGCTTGAGGAGACCCAGAGAAAAAAGAATGAAGCCGACGCTATTCACGAGAACCTTAATTCTCAGCTAGAGATTATTGAAAAGAAAAATGAAGAGCTGACCAGGCTTCACAAGCAGCAGGTAGAACAACTTGAATCAATTTCCGGCTTTTCTGCTGAAGAAGCAAAAAATCACCTTATCGACTCATTGAAGGAAGAGGCTAAGACGGGTGCAATGTCATATATCAATGAAATACTCGACGAAGCTAAAATGACTGCCAATAAGGAGGCAAAAAGAATTGTGATTCAGACAATTCAGCGAGTTGCTGCTGAAAATGCTATTGAGAATGCTGTTACCGTATTCCATATTGAATCGGATGAAATGAAAGGAAGGATCATTGGCAGGGAAGGTCGTAATATCCGTGCTCTTGAAGCTGCTACCGGTGTTGAAATTATTGTTGACGATACTCCTGAGGCAATTGTCCTTTCAGCTTTTGACCCTATAAGGAGAGAAGTCGCCAGGCTGGCTCTTCATCAGTTGGTAACAGATGGAAGGATTCATCCTGCCAGGATTGAGGAGATCGTTGAAAAAACCAGGAAGCAAGTCGAAGAAGAGATTCTCGAAGTAGGTAAAAGAACAACCATTGACCTGGGAATACACGGCCTTCATCCTGAGCTCATCAGGCTTATTGGGAAAATGAAGTACCGTTCATCTTATGGTCAGAATCTCCTTATGCATTCACGCGAAGTAGCAAATCTATGTTCAATAATGGCTGCTGAACTAGGACTCAATCCTAAACTTGCAAAACGGGCAGGGTTACTTCACGATATCGGAAAAGTTCCTGACGATGAGCCAGAACTTCCACATGCAATATTAGGTATGAAAATGGCAGAAAAATTCAAAGAAAAACCCGAGATATGCAATGCCATCGGAGCACACCATGATGAGACAGAAATGACGACTATGATTGCACCTATTGTGCAGGTTTGCGATGCTATTTCAGGCGCTCGACCTGGTGCCAGGAGGGAAGTAGTCGAATCTTACATCAAGCGTTTGAAAGAGCTGGAATCGCTTGCACTGCAATACCCCGGTGTAATGAAAACTTATGCAATACAGGCTGGAAGGGAATTGCGCGTCATTGTTGGCGCTGAGAAAGTCACAGATAAGGAAGCTGAAAGTCTCTCATTTGAGATTGCAAAGAAGATACAGAATGAAATGACCTACCCGGGGCAGATCAAGATCACGGTAATTCGTGAAACACGTGCAGTAAATTATGCTAAATAGGCTTATCTGAAGAAATATGAGCAGGGACGTCTTTATAGGCGTCCCTTCTTTGTTTAAATATATATTCAATGAGCTGTTCCTGCATTCGGCCCAATCATATATTTCATTTTCAAAGATATATTTTGCTAACTTTGAATTAACTGAATATAGAATATCAATGCCATCAATAAAACTTCTAAACATCGTAGGAGCAAGGCCTCAGATCATCAAAGCTTCGGCAATCAGCAGAGCGATTCGCAACTGTTTCTCGGGAAAAATAACCGAAATACTGGTTCACACGGGCCAGCATTATGATAAGGAATTATCAGAAGTATTTTTTGATGAACTTGAAATTCACAAGCCGGATTACAACTTGGGAGTCGGCTCCGCTCATCATGGACGCCAGACCTCAATGATGATAACAGGTATTGAAGAAATACTGCTGAAGGAAAAACCCGATTGTGTTATTCTCTATGGCGATACAAACTCTACCCTTGCCGGCGCTCTCGCATCTTCAAAACTTCATTTCCCGGTCATTCATATAGAAGCAGGGCTTCGGTCCTTTAACAAGAGCATGCCTGAAGAGATCAACAGGATAATGAGCGATCATGCCTCCACTTTGCTGTTCGCACCCACCGACAGCGCCCTTAAAAACCTTATGAGAGAGGGATTTAAACCTGAAAACAGTCCTCCATATACCATCGACAATCCGAAAATTTACCTTACCGGCGACATTATGTATGACAATACTCTCTTCTTTGCCAGCCTGGCTGAAAAGAAGAAGTCAGCATTCCTCGATGTCCTGGGTCTGGAAAAAGATAAGTTCATCCTTGCCACGGTCCACCGCGAAATTAATACTGACGATATTTCACGGCTTGAAGCCATCCTGAGTACATTTAAATCATTATCTGAAGAATTTGCTGTAAAGTTCGTCATGCCACTTCACCCCAGAACAATCATATCGCTTAAAACAAACCTTGCAGATTTTTATAAGGAACTTTCAGAATGCCGGTTTATTAAAATTATCCCGCCTGTTTCTTTTCTTGAGATGACACTACTGGAGAAAACATCAAAATTGATCGTTACTGATTCAGGGGGTGTTCAGAAAGAATCACATTTCTTCTGTAAACCTTGCCTCGTTCTCAGGAAAGAGACAGAATGGGTTGAACTGGTAAAAAACGGAACTGCCGTACTTGTCGATGCCGATCCGGTGAAGATCAGAAATGAGTTTAAAAGGTTTTTTAATTACAATGACGAACTTCAGTATCCCGGGTTTTACGGCAATGGAAGGACAGCAGAATTCATTCTCGGAGAGATATTAAATATGTTTGAAAAGACCTGATTCTGATTATATTGTTCTACTATAATTACTACTATTTCGGACAAGAATGGATAGACTTCTGAAAAACAGCAAGGTCCTGGTCACCGGCGGGGCCGGTTTTATTGGTTCAAACCTCATTGAATCGCTTCTGGCAGCCGGAAATAAAGTCACCTGCCTCGATAACTTCTCGACGGGCAAGAAGGAGAACCTGAAAGATTTTATAATTCATCCTGCATTCTGCCTTATTGAAGGAGACATTCGTAATTATGACGATTGCATGAAAGCAGTAAGCGGGGTAAGCTTTGTTTTCCATGAGGCTGCTCTTGGTTCGGTCCCGCGATCGATAAAAGATCCTGTTTCGACTACTGACGTGAATATTGGTGGATTTGTAAAGATTCTCTTTGCAAGCAAGGAGGCGAACGTTAAAAGATTTATCTACGCAGCAAGCTCTTCTACATATGGTGATGAACCTACCCTGCCAAAGGTCGAGGAGAGGATCGGGCTTCCACTTTCGCCTTATGCAATTACAAAATATGCTGATGAGCTGTTTGCCGACAACTTCGCAAAAACCTACGGTATCGAAGTAATAGGTCTCAGGTATTTCAATGTGTTTGGACGCAGGCAGGATCCGGATGGCGCTTACGCAGCAGTTATTCCTAAGTTCGTCAGGATGCTGATGAATCATGAAAGACCTGTTATAAATGGCGATGGATCAAATTCACGCGATTTTACATATATAGATAATGTGATACAGGCTAATCATCTTGCAGCAGTCGCATCTGAAACGGGGGCGCTTAACCAGGTATATAATGTTGCTCATGGAGAGAGGACGACACTTAAGGAACTCTTTTATTCCATCCGCGAAATAGCAGGACGATTTGACGCGAAAATCGAGGAAATTGAGCCGCTTTACGGTCCTGAAAGAGCAGGGGATATACCACATTCACTTGCATCAATTGAGAAAGCATGCAGGCTTCTGCATTATTCACCTACCGTTAATGTAAGAGAAGGACTGGAGGAGGCTGTGGAATGGTTCAGAAAGAATCCGTAACTATTGCAACCATGCGATTATATATCTGAAAAACAAATAGATTGGAAGAAAGACCGGGTAATAGAATAATCGCAATAAATGTAATCTCCTCTGCAATTCAGGTAATAATTGTAGGGCTTGCGTATTTTTTAATTTACAGGATACTAATATCCACACTTGGAGTTGAAGTGCTTGGTATCTGGTCCCTTATAATTGCTCTATCATCAATCTCAGGATTATCAAATTTTGGTTTTCAGTCAGCAATTGTAAAATATATCGCTGAGTATAATGCCAGAGGTGAATTAGCAGAATTAAGCAGATTGCTCTTTACATCAATTCTGTCCATTATAGTTATTTTCATGTTCATCGCTTTGCTGATATATCTTTCTGCTCATCTCTTTATTGGGAGGCTGATCGATCCGCATTATGTCCGAACGGCGATGGTGGTACTTCCAATTTCACTTTTAGGTTTATTTATCAGTTCATTTTCGGGCGCTTTAACATCAGCATTGGAAGGATTTCAGAGAAATTACATCAGAAATTTCACATATTCATTTACTTCAGTTCTTTATCTTATTCTTGCAATAATATTCATTCCTCATTTCGGATTGATTGGATTGGCAGTAGCTCAGGTCATTCAGGCATTAGTCTCTGTAGTAATTTCTTACTATTTCTTAAACAAAACTTGTTTCAATTTCAATTTTTTCAGGTGGAACTGGGATCGGAAGCTATTCAAAATACTTCTGAACTATGGCTATAAAATGCAAATAGTCTCCATATTCCAGATGCTGGCTGATCCTTTAACCAAAATACTTCTTAGCCGTTTTAGCGGGAACATCACATTGGGATATTATGAGATGGCCAGTAAGTTTATCACACAATTACGGCAAATCATCGCAGGCATGTGCCAGGTAACCATTCCTATAGTATCTCATTTCGTACAGATAAAAATTTCAGAGATAAGAAATGTATATAATACAAGTTTCTCATTTTTAGTTTTTGTCGCTTTTCCCCTTTTTACTGCGATAATTTTATTTACTCCGCATTTGTCAAGAATATGGATAGGAAATGTTGAACCCATATTTGTAAATTGTGCTTATATTTTGGACTTGGGTATGTTAATCAACATATTATGCGCTCCGGCATATTTTAATTCACTTGGGGAAGGTAAATTGAACGGGGTATTGTATATGAGCGGCATAGTGTTGTTTCTTATCGCTATCCTTGGCTTTATTCTTGGTAAGACAGTACAGGATTATGGAGTGGTAATCTCATATGCTCTTTCAACAGGTTCAGGATCAATATTTCTTATTAGGTATTATCATAAACTGAAAAATATCAGCTTTAAAGATCTTCTTAAATTTTCAGACTATAGCATAATAATCTGCAGCCTTCTATTTGCAGGTATCACAATTTTCCTTTTTACCAATTTTGGCAGCCGGATTAATTTCAATATAAAATCATTGATATGTTTCATATTAATTTACCTTGCGATATTTGTTCCAATTGCATCTTTAAATGCTAATTTCAAATTGCTGGATATCCGTCAATATTTTAAAAGTTAAAGTCTACTATTAAACATATTCGACATCAATATGAATCTGAATTATTTGCGGCGTTTGACTGGTAAGCATTCTATCATTAAAATCTTTTTTTACCCAATTATTTTGATGAGACGGTATTTCCTTAACAGGAAAAATCAGTCACAAAGAAAGATAGTCGGGAATATGGCTGAATTGTTTCAATCGGAACCTATTCTGAAAGTTCAGGAATTTCAGGGAGAGTTTTCAATGGATGCTCATAGCGATATCTTTTTTCGTCTGATGACTGAAAGAAACTATGAAGCGGAGCTTGTCGACTTTTGTAAGAAATATTTGAACGCTGAAAGGGATGTTATTGATATTGGCGCAAATATTGGCTTCTATACAGTAATGTTTGCAAAAAGAATTAACAGCAATCGCAAAGTCCTTTCAATAGAACCGATAAATAATGCGATTAGGCTTCTTAAGCTTAATATAAAAGCAAATAATGTTATTGAGAAAGTCGAAGTCTTTGAAGGTGTTGCATCTGATAAAGCAGGAATTTTGACTATTAAAACAATCAAGAACAAGGAGGAGTTTTCAACCCTTGGCTCGATGAAACACCCTTCGGTTATAAATGAACCATATGAAACAGAAGAAGTTATGAGCTCAACAATTGATGAGCTCATATTTAGTAAAGCATTAATCCCGGGCTTTATTAAAATTGATGTTGAAGGATCCGAATATCTTGTAATAAAGGGAGCCTGCAGAGTACTGAAAGAATTCAGACCTATTCTTCTTTCAGAATTATCGGACTACCTTTTAAAAGAGAACGGATCATCATCCAGGGAAGTTATCGAAATGATAAAGAAGCATGATTATGATGTTTTCGACCCGATAGATGGAACTAATGATGTTGGATGGAAGAAGTTTGGAGATATAGTTTGTTTCCCGAAAGAAATGGGAATTAAATTTGAACCCTGAAACGCTATATGGAAAAGGTCAAGACAGGAAAGCTGATTCTGAATAAGTCCGAGATAAGCAAGAGCTTATTATTCGCATTTTTGCTGATTTCCCTGATTCTCTATTTGTTTGTTGCAAATGAGATCATATGGTCTTTGTATGTTCTTTTCCTTGCTCTCATTGCAATGGTCAGAAAGAAGCTGACATTACAACCCTCGTCACTGACTCTGCTACTTTCAGTTCCACTCGTATGGGGACTAATAATGTCCTTTGATAAAGATCTATTGAATACTGCCAAAGGATTTTTTTATTTATCTATCCCCCTGATTATGATTCTTATAGGTCTCCAAATGTCAAAGATCTATGATGAAAAGCAATTTTTCTCTTTTGTCCGGACTGCTGGAAACGTAATAGCTCTGTTATTTATCTTTTTCACGATCATGCGGGCCGGTTTTATCGCATTCATATCACCATATACAGAGGCAAGATTTGTAGTTGGAAGTGGTTCTCCTGCTTGTGTTTTAAGCCTGATACTTGGCATATATTCTGATAAATTTGGCCTGAGCCTTTATAAGAATGCGACAAGCAGGTGGTTTTCAATTTTAATTAACCTGATAGCAATTTACTTGTTCGCTTCCAGAACTTACTGGGTCATGCTGTTCTTATTTATTATAATATTCAGCCTGAAGACAATGAGAAAAGACAAGCTTCTGTTTTTCATTCTGATATTTGCCAGTTGTCTCATTCTGCTTACTGTCTGGATAAACTCAAAGAACAACCTTTCATTTAATAACAGCATATTGTTTAAACTTGTGCATTCGTTTAATGAAATCAAGCTCAGCGATTTGAAAACCAGAAATGAAATAAACATCTATTACAGGGGATACGAATCATACAGAAGTTGGCAAACATTTAAAAGTGGCAACCTGCCGGAATTATTATTTGGGGGTGGATTTGGCCAGATGGTAGACCTGAAAACTGAAGTGCTTCTTGCCGGAGAGTACTGGAAATCGGTACCATGGGTCCATAATGGTTTCTTTTTTGTCCTGGTGAAATTAGGAGCTTTTGGCTTGATTTCTATCCTGCTGTTTTTCATTTATCTGGCTGATCAGGGCATAAGGGGGTTTGGCTCAAAGGACCGTCTGCGACAGTTTCAAAGTATATTGATTCTTTGTTGTGCAGCTTCCGTTTTTATGACAAATTTTGTCGATTGTGGACTTTATAATTTCGAGATGTCTCTGATATTGATTACTTTAGGTTTCTTGATTGCCACCCATTTAACTAATAGTCACCCGATTAGAAAAGGTGATTCTGAATAAATGCGCATCATTAACAACAGCCAGATACAAATTAGCCAATATATTGCTCTTATATGATTAGTTGTTTTATTGTGAGATAACATGAAAGAAGGAGGAAGGCGGATTAACGGAATTCAGAAACAGAGGATTAAGGAAATCCCTTATATCAGTATAATTACAATTGTTTATAATGGCGAAAAACACCTTGAAAGAACAATTAAAAGTGTCTTGAATCAATCATTTAAGAATATTGAATATATTATCGTTGATGGCAATAGCAATGATAAAACATTAGAGATAATTAAACAATACGACGAGTCCATTGATTACTGGATAAGTGAACCGGATAAAGGCATTTCAGATGCTTTTAACAAAGGTTTCTCATTATCGACCGGCGATTTCATTGCATATCTTAATGCTGATGACTGGTACGAACCTGATGGGGTAAATAAAATTGTACTGGGGTTGAATACCGGATATTCTGTTTACAGTGGCCATGTGAATATGTATTCTGACGACGGCAGAAAATTCGAAAAGCTTCATAAGAGTCAACCGGATAGATTATTGCAGACCATGCGCGTTGCCCATCCAGCAACCTTTGTCGCACGCGAGGTTTTTAACAAGATAGGAAAGTTCTCATTGGATTATAAATATGCCATGGATTATGATTTTATATTAAGAGCAAAGCTAAATGGATTTGAAATTAAGATAATAAATCAGGTAGTTGCAAATATGCTTCTTGGTGGTAATAGCAGTGATACCAGAAGAGTTTTTAAAGATGAACTCGATGTGAAGAATAAAAACCTTGGCAATAAGATAAACCATTTGATATGGTATTATCTGAATATACTTTTTCATAAACCATATGTATATATTACAGGAATTCTAAGGTCGAAAGGTGTAGATAAGTAGCTTAATTAATGAAAATAAGGCAGTGACAAAAAAAATCATTTTCTTCCACATGCTTAATGACTATAGCGGAAGCCCAAATATACTATCACTTGTAATTAAAGGAATGATTGAAAAAGGCTACCAGGCAGAACTTTATACTTCATCAACGACTGAGGGGTTTCTTTCAGGTATTGAAGGAGTTGTATACCATCGAGTATTTTATCGTTTTACCCGGAATAAATTTTCAACCCTGATTTTATTTACTTCAGTACAGCTGAGATATTTTTTTGCTACACTCAAATATTCAGGAGATGAAAATATAGTTTTTTACCTGAATACAATTCTTCCTTTTGGTGCAGCTCTTGGTGCTTCATTAAGCAGGAAGGAAATCATTTATCATATTCACGAAAACCCAGCAAGAAAGAACATCCTTCACAAGCTTGCAATTTCAGTCTTCCTTAAGCGTACTTCCAAAGCAATTTTTGTTTCTGATTATTTATATAATAGCTACAAGCTAGATAGCAGAAAGAAGTTCCTTGTTTACAATTCGCTCTCTCCACAATTCGTAGAAATTTCTGAAAAACATAAGACTGGATTCAATCAAAATGGTGAGATACTGATGTTGTGTTCGCTTAAGGCATATAAAGGAGTTAGAATATTTCTTGAACTTGCCAGGGAACTGCATAATCATAATTTTACACTTGTGCTAAATGCCAGCCTTAAGGATATTCACGTTTTTTTCAAACACGATAATATACCCTCTAATCTGAAGCTTCTTAATGCAATGGATAATGATGTGCATTATTTCTATTCCAGAAGTCATCTTGTCATGAACTTGTCAGTGCCAGGATTATGTTATGAGTCATTTGGATTGACTATTCTTGAATCAATGGCATACGGAATCCCGGTTATCGTGCCACCTGCAGGAGGCATTGCCGAATTGGTTCAGGATGGTTTTAATGGTTACAAAGTTGATCCACGCGATATGAATTGTCTCATCGAAAGGATCAATCTTATATTTTCAAGTATGAATAACTATTTAAGAATGTCTGAAAATGCCCGGATAGCATCAAGAAAATACTCATATCCGAAGATGATTGATGAGATTGATGGGATAATTCAGTAACAAGTGGATATTAAGTTACGCATAGGATTTAAAGACATCTAATGAGAATAGCAATAGTTGGTACACGTGGAATACCTGCTAAATATGGCGGATTTGAAACATTTGCTGAAGAATTGTCTATTCGTCTTGTAAAAAGTGGCCATGAAGTTGCAGTGCAGTGTGATGCAGGTTCTTATACTGCAAATGATTATAAGGGAGTAAAACTTTTTTTTACGGGTTTTACAAAAGACAGCCACCCTGTTAAATACTATCTTACAGGAATGAGATGGGCTTTAAGGGACTATGATATAATCCTGGTGGCAACCACATTTGGTTCATATTTCTACTTTTTGAAATGGTTCAGGAAAAAGATTATTATAACAAATACTGATGGACTGGAAAGCAGAAGAGAGAAATGGGCCCTTCCACAGAAAATCTATATTAAGCTTTCTGAACTGCTGGCAGTTTTACAGTCTGATTACTTAATTGCTGATTCAGCGGGGATATTTAAATACCTGAAGAAGAATTATCCCTTTGCAGAAAGAAAAATTCGGACTATTGAATATGGAGCTGAAATAGTGGATTCTTATATTCCTTCTGTCCTGGGCAAATATGGTCTGGAGCCTGACAGCTATTATTTGGTTGTGTGCCGGCTTGAGCCTGAGAATAACATAGCGATGATCATCGACGGTTACAGGAATGCTGTCACAGAAAAATCCCTTGTGATAGTTGGGAATATAACTAACACAAGGTATTTGCGCAATATTATATCAGATTTGAATGATCCTCAGATAAGATTTCTAGGAGGGATATACGATAAAAAGGTTCTGAATAGTCTGAGGTTTGCATGCAAAGCATATATTCACGGGCACTCGGTAGGAGGTACCAATCCATCTCTGCTGGAAGCGATGGGATGTGGAAACATTGCCATTTGTCACGATAATGCTTTTAACCGTGAAGTGACATGCGGAGCCCAGCTGTATTTTAGCAACATATCTGAGCTAAGTGACAATATCAACAAAGTTGAAAATCTTCCGGCAGATGAATCAGATCGTTATAAGAAAAGTGGAATTGACAGGATCCATGATTATTACAACTGGGACTTGATATTTCAGAAATATTCAGCCCTTCTGGGGATTGTATCTGTAAAATAACTGTTTTACCAAGTTTGGTATATTTTTGACAAACAGCTCTTAATTTTTTATTATCTTTATTGTTGTCTCAAATAGAAGGCTTAATTTTAATTGTTTAATCAATCAATGTTTCTGGTTTGAACTTAATCTCAATACTAGCTGGGTTGCCTTTCTGGACAATTATATTAGGAGCCTTTCTAACAGCTTTTCTGATAACCTATTTTTCTACTCCCACTATAGCTAAAGTCTCTAAATACAAGGGTCTTGTGGCACTTCCCAATAGTCGCACTTCGCATACTGAACCAACTCCGAATCTGGGCGGTATAGCAATCTTTGCCGGTTTTACAGTTTCTGCTGTTGTTTTTTCTGCGATCTATGAATCAGTCTTGATAAAATACATTTTATGCGGGATGGTTATTCTCTTTTTTTTAGGATTGAAGGATGATATTCTGATACTTGATCCAAAAAAGAAGATATTGGGACAGCTAGTGGCATCACTCATTATAGTTGTTCTCGGTGATCTTAGAGTTAGAGGTTTTTTTAATGTATTTGGGATAAATGAACTTCCATACCTCGTCAGCGCTGCATTTACAGTCCTCTTGTTTGTATTTATTATTATCAGCTTTAATTTTATAGATGGGATTGACGGCCTCGCTTCAGGTATGGGCATTGTAATCTCCTTATTCTATGGATTATGGTTTATCATAACTGGCCATAAAGCCTTTGCTTTGCTTTGTTTTGAGCTAACCGGCGCTTTGCTTGCTTTCTTCAGATTCAATGTCTTTAGCAGGAAGAGCAAAATTTTTATGGGTGATGCCGGTGCAATGATAACCGGTTTGCTAATAGCTGTATTTACAGTTCAATTTCTGGAATTTGAAAAGAACAGCAACCTGAAGCTTCATACTTATGCAGCACCTGCTATGGCAATAGCTTTGCTTTTTATTCCATTATTGGATACTATACGAGTGCTAATCCTGAGAGTTAAAGATGGCAACCTCTTCAAAGGAGGCAGAAACCATATCCATCACCTGGTACTCAGAGTCTGTGATTCTCATTTAAAGGCTACAACATTAATTATTACATGTAATCTATTCTTTCTTTTGTTAGCAGTTTTATTTCAGCATCTTGGGAATGTGAAAGTGGTTATACTGATGCTGTTTTTTGCAGCACTCTTTTACCTGATTTTGTTATTCTTTGTCAAAAAATATGGTAAACCTAAGGAACCTCAGGCAGACCACTCTGTAACTCCATGATAAATTCCTGCAATAATTTTTCAATTTGAAATCATCAATTTTTAAAATTAATAGAAATACCTGGGAAATTCCGTGTTTTTTTCTGCTTTGTCTGACGGTTTTTCTTTTGCCATTCCCTCGTAGCTGGTCTCTCTGGCCATTAGGAGGATTTCTTTTTTTCGCTTTAACCGGATGGATATCTGACTTTACCAGAATACGGAAACTTTTTGTCAACAAAATTTTTGTTGTCGTGCCGTTTGTGTTATACTTCCTGCTTTACTTTTTGTATTATTTTTCTGGTGCTTCAGGCTGGATTTTGGTCGAAGATAAACTAATGTTTATATTAATACCTGTTTTGGGATTTGCACTATTTGCATCTGAATTTTTCAAAAAAAATATCAGGTTCTTACTTGCAGCCTTTATATTGGGTATACTTATAATATGCATATACCAAATTGCCAGAGTCTCATCGGAGAGCATTTCATTTTCTGAAGGATCGATTAAATTCAGCTCTTTTATTTCTCCTGGAGTCTCAAGGTTTACTTGGGAACAGTTTTCGACGCTCGAGCATCCCACATATCTGGCAATTAATGTTTTGTGGGTAATCGCACTGCTTCTGTTCGCTGATGAGGCTCTAAAACTAAATATTTACATCAGAAATTCATTAGTTATATTCTTTACTGGAATTCTGTTATTGCTTTCTGTAAAAGCAGCTATTCTGATCCTTATACTACTCTTTATTCTTTATATTTTCAGGAATTTCAGAAAATCCAGAATTTGGCGAATCATTTTAATAGCCGCACCTGTCACAGTATTTGTACTTTTAATCTACGTCAGGTATAATGTCAGGACAATGCGCAAATTCGATGAGCTTAAAACCAGAATCTTTGTTGAAAAGGTCAACTGGAAGGATATTGATCCTCGCACAAGATCCTGTTACACTTCGTTGATTCTTATAAAGGAGAAACCGCTTTTTGGAGTAGGTCTCAATATACGTGATGTGCTTTCTCAAAAATATTTGCAGCAAGGTTTTAAAACTGAAGCTGATATGAAGCTGAATTCACATAACCAATATCTTGAAACCCAGCTTACTTTTGGAATTCCCGGTACAATAGTATTGTTCTGGATTTTGATTTCACTCTTTATAAAAAGAAAAAACTCTTGGAGCCCTCCACTTATTTTGCCTTTCCTGATAATAGTTATGGTAAGTATGATGTTTGAATCAATTCTTGTCCGACAATGGGGTATAATGTTCTTTGTACTCTTCTATTGCATTCTTACAATGCCAGAAGACAATGCCATTGCAGCGGAGGAAGAATATTTTCTTCAGAATAAGAAACTAAAGAATTCAGAATAATGTCAGATTCGTTCAATATTTTTTGTAGAACTCCTTTAGTTTTTTTCTGTTGAGGCTCATTAAAAGATAAATTATCATCAGAGCGAAAGCCGAGGGGATAATAAATTTGCCATAATAAAAGCCTCCATTATAGCGCTTTAAAGGAGTGTAGAAATCACTCAAAACTGTTAACAGGTCAGAATATAATTCTTTCTCCTGATCCAGAGACTGTTTTTTCTGGTATAAAGAATAAATGTCTTCGTAAACAAGCTGGGTTTTCTGTTCCTGGAGAAAAACAATCTGACCGCCTTTTTCAGGCAACTTGTTTCTGGTCTCTTCAAAGTACTTTACTTTCTGCAAACTATCAAGCTGCTTAATATCATATTTGAGCCTGGTGATCAATTCATCATTTTCTTTAAGCCTGAATGCATTTTTTTGCATGAAGGCGGGGTTATTCCTTACATAAAGAATAAAACCCTTGGCTAACTCGGATAATATTACCGGATTGGCAACCTTGGCTTCAATAACAAACCGATCCTGCATTCTTTGGTTTAAAGTATCCCGAACATCAAATTTGTTTTTATAATCAACATAATCTGGTACGTTATCCTTGTTCTTACTAATAACCCAGTATGGTTTTATTTCTATGATTTGCGCTGCTTTTTCGGGTGATAGAGATAACGATGCAGCAATCCCGGCAAAATTATCTTCTTTAATTCCAATAGAAAGCTTGTTGAAATAATCAATCATGTCTGCATTCTGGACTGCATTGCTTCGTAATGTAATATCGGAAACATATACTGGCCTTGCAACCCATTTAACCAGAAGCGAAATTCCAGCTCCAAGTATTAAGGAAAGAATAATTGGAAGAATATTTCTTATGAGAAAAGCAAAAGTAACCAGGAATCCTCTTCCTAATGCCTTGAACCATCCGGAGATTGTTTGTCCAATCCTTCTGAAAAGATCAAAGAGATCAATTTCATCACTGCGTGACTCGTTGCTGGAATTATTTCTTGACATTTATTTTTGTTAAATTATTAAACTTAACAAAAATAAAAATAATAAGACTCTTTTCAAATAAATAATCAGAGTATACGCATGACCTTCAGAGCCAGGTCTTTCATTATCGGTTTATAGTCATTGATGAACTCACCCGAGACCCTGTTGCCAATGACAACGCAGATTGTAAGTGCTTTATGTCCCAGCAGTGCTGAAAGGCCATAAATGGCCGAGCTCTCCATTTCGTAATTGCTTATGGTCCTGCCCAAGAAGTTGAATTCAGCCAGCTTGTTGTTTATCTCACTGTCGAATGTATCAAGCCTCAGATGCCTGCCCTGAGGCGCATAGAATCCCGGTGCAGAGATAGTTATCCCTTTAATGAAATTCTCCTGACTGAAAAACTCCATAAGCTCCCTGTTTGCATTTACTGCATAGGGATAGGCGAGAGTATCAGGCCACTCAAGATACTCTACAAGCGCGTCTGCTAGGGTTGTATCAAGCACCCAATCATAATCGCCGTAAAAATGCAGGAGACCATCAAAACCAACAGCCGTCTCAGCCATTACGCACGACCCTGCCGGAATATCATTCCTTAGTCCTCCCGAAGTGCCAAGCCTTATGATCGAAAGTGAAGTCAGCTCCTTCTTAGGAATTCCCGTGCTTAGATCGATATTTACAAGTGCATCAAGTTCATTCATTACAATATCAATATTGTCGGTGCCGATGCCTGACGAAATAACGGTGAGTTCATGATGCTCGAAAGTACCGGTGACTGTTCTGAATTCACGGTTCTCCTTTCTTATTCTTACAGAGTCAAAGAGTGATGCCAGCATATCAACCCTGCCGGGGTCGCCGACAATAATTATCTTATCTGAAATATCTCCGGGAAGCAGATTCAGATGAAAGATGCTTCCGTCATTGTTTGTAATGAGTTCGGTTTTCTTTTCCATAGAAAAAAATTGAGAGACAAATGTAAGAAATTCCGGGAAATGAGTTATTTGTAGTAGGCACTACAATGAAGCCGGTTTCATTAAGCTTCTGCTGAGCCTCCTGCATCAGACTAACCTTAATGTTCCAGGGTCCGAATCTGGCTGCCAGAAACGGTTTGTATTTCGGGTAAAAAACTAAACTGGCAAGAAATAATGTCAGAATTATGGTTATGGTTATCTTAAGTGTCCTGTTCATTAAATTAGATTTAAGTAATTTCCATATAAACGGCAGATATTGAACTCAAATAGGTAAAGTATTGAATATATGTGAAATACTTAACATCTATCTTTCATATTTTAAATGGATCAATTTCGAAAGATATTTAAGTCCAATAGCTTTAACCACTCATCAATCAATGTTATATAATCATAAAATAAAACATGTTTCAGAAATGAATGTTTTAACTGAAAGAGTGTATTTTTGAATTTATAAATACAAATTAATATGATTCAGCGAATCCAGACACTCTTCCTGTTATTGACAATAATTGCATCATCATTATTTCTGACAGGTGGTTATGTGAACATTATTAACAGTACTTCAGGTTACGAAGCAGTGGCAAGATTCTCAGGTGTATATACGGTTTCATCCGGGAGCGGAAACGCTATGGCCAGCCATCTTTTTCCAGTTCCGGTGATATCTGTGCTGGTACCGTTTGCAGCTGTAGTCGCCATTTTTTTATATAAGAACAGGAAGCTCCAGAAGAAAATCATATTTTTCGATATTATGCTTGAGTTGATCCTTATTATTTCAGTGTTTATTCTATTATTACCAGTAGTGCAGCATAATTCAGCTATTCTAAAACCTGGATACAGAATTATTATGCCTCTGTTGAGCCTGATATTCCTCGTAGTGGCATACCTTGGAATAAGAAAGGATGATGAACTAGTGAAATCTTATGACAGACTCAGATAATACTTATTCCAGCCATGCATGAAATAAATACTCAGATTATCTGGAGGTTCTCCTGGTTAGTGATTTTCTCGCAGTAGTAGCATTTCAGTGCAACATTCTTTTTCGACACTAACTTGAACCTTGTGGTAACTGCCTCGAAATTAGTAATGCATTTCGGATTCATGCACCTGGCAATGCCGGTAATAGTATCGGGAATTTCAACTACTTTCTTCTCAATTACCTCGTAATCCTTGATAATATTGAGTTTTGCATCAGGTGCTACCAGGGCAATTCTGTTTATGTCATCATCGGCAAAATATTTCCCTGATATCTTGATGATTGCTTTTTTCCCAAGCTTTTTGCTTTCGAGGTTAGTTCCGAAGGTTATTTGATTGTCAAAACGGTCAAGCCCCAGAATCTGGATAACCTTGAAGAGATTTTTTGCCGGGATATGATCAATCACTGTCCCGTTCTGGATCGCACTTACGCTCAATTGTTTCGGTTCCTTCATTTTTCAGCCTTTTAGATTTTAATTCCAAGCAATGTGCAGAGAATAGCCTGTCTTGTAAAAACGCCATTTAGGGCTTGTTCAAAATAGTACGCTTTTGGATTTGAATCTACGTCAGGATGTATCTCGTTCACTCTTGGGAGAGGATGAAGAATACGCATATTGGGCTTTGTGTTTTCGAGCATTGAATTTCTCAGGACGTATACATTCTTGACCTTTTCATATTCCATCGGATCAGAGAATCTCTCTTTCTGCACCCGGGTCATATAAATTATATCTGCTTTTGAGATTATATCGGTGAAATCAGTGTGCTCATAATATTTTAATCCCATATTATCGAGGTAAAGCTTAAACTCATCAGGCATTCTAAGCTCTTCAGGAGCAATGAAATTAAAAGTTGCATTCCATCTCGACATGGCCATCATCAGGGAATGAACCGTCCGGCCGTACTTCAGGTCTCCAACCATGAAGATATTCAGATTTTCAAGCCTCCCCTGTGTTTTTCGTATTGAATAAAGGTCAAGCATTGTCTGGGTAGGATGCTGATTGGCGCCATCACCTGCATTTATTATAGGTACCGACGACACCTCGCTTGCATATCGTGCGCTGCCTTCAATCGGATGCCGCATAACGATCAGGTCACAATAGCTGCTTACCATTTTAATAGTGTCGTGCAATGTTTCGCCTTTGGAAACGCTGGAACTGGAAGAATCGGAAAACCCGACGATTTTTCCTCCGAGCTTGTTTATTGCGCTTTCAAAACTTAAGCGTGTACGGGTAGAAGGTTCAAAGAATAATGTGGCGATGACCTTCCCTTCCAGCAGTTTCCTGATTGGTTGTTTCTCAAACTCAACGGCCAGGTCAAGAACCTTTAAAATTTCCTCCGTCGAGAAATCGTCAATTGAAACTAAACTTCTCTTTTTCATTATGTTGGCACATTAAGAGCTGACTCAATATCTCTTTCAAATTTACTCAAGATTAGACATTAAGCTGATAAGTGTTGATAATTAATTAACAACTTTATAGATTGGAAAGAATATTTATTCAACCTCCAGGAGATTGATTTTAAGACCTTCGATCCTTGATAACTTCGCCCTGATCTTTTCTGTCTCAGATAACCTGATATAGACTGTCAGTCTGCATTCCAGTCCAAAGGAGGGAGCAGATTGTGCAATATCTCCATCCTTGATTATTTTCATAACATCATTCATTGCCAGGTAGGGAAAAATAAGATCACATTTTTGCTGAATTACATGATCAATTATCTCTGCATTTGAAAGAGCTGATCCAGCTGCAGATTTATAAGCATTTATAAGACCGCTTGTTCCAAGTAAAGTGCCACCGAAATACCGTGGGACAATCACAAGTACATTAGTGAGTCCAAAAGACCTTATTTGTCCGAGAATTGGCCTTCCTGCAGTTCCCGATGGCTCACCGTCGTCATTCGCCCTCCATGTAGCTCCATCTACACCGATGGCGTATGCATAACTGTGATGCTTTGCATCATGATGTTCTTTCCTTATTTCATCAAGGAACATTTTTATTTCGCCTTCATTTTTCACCCGGAAGGCTATCGAAACGAATTTACTTCCCTTTTCTTTAAAAAGGCCGTGCGAAACAGATTTTATGGTTTTATAAATGTCAGAAGAGGCCATAAATATCAAAATACCTTCGACAATAGGACGTTCCTGCAATATTAATTAAAACCTGCAGTCAATAGCCGTTTTGCATAAAAAATCCTAAATTTGTCTGCAATTATACCAGAAATGAGTGTATTCCTCGATGAGAAAGACCTTCAGAAACTTATTGTGATCGGCGACAGGATACTTATCAAACCAAAAACGCCTCAATCAAAAACAAAGAGCGGACTTTTTCTTCCGCCTGGTGTAAATGAGAACGAAAAGGTCCAGATAGGATATGTCGTTAAAGTTGGCCCGGGCTATCCGATACCTTCAATAAATGATTCAGACGAACCGTGGAAGAACATTAACGATGAACCTAAATATGTTCCTCTGCAGCTAAAGAAAGGTGACCAGGCTGTCTATTTGCAAAACAGCGCGATAGAGCTAGAATTCAATAATGAGAAATATATAGTTGTCCCCCAGTCGGCTATACTGCTTTTATTGCGCGATGACGGATTTCTTGAATAAAAATGTGACATGAATGTAAAGAACTTTGCTGGAATAAAAATTCTGATTGTTGAGGATGACCTTTCAAGCAGGCTATACCTCAATAAAATCATTGAAAAAAGCGGAGCAATTATTCTTAATGCTGGAGACGGACTGGAGGCTATTGAAATCTCAAGGCAGAACCCTGATATAGCCGTTATCCTGATGGATATACAACTTCCTCTTATGGATGGTTATACCTCTGCAAAGAAAATCAGGGAATTCAGGGACAAAGTTGTAATTATAGCCCAGACTGCCTATGGTCTGTCGGGCGATATGGAGAATATACTGGCCTCAGGGTTTGATGATTATTTGATTAAACCGATTTATTCAGGGCAGCTGATAGAGAAAATATCTTCCTTTCTGCCATAGAATAACTTCTCTGTCATTCAATATATGCTGAAAACTTGCTGAATTCCTGTTTGAATTCTTCGATTTCCCATTTCCACCTTTCTCTTTCAATGCTTAAAGGAACTTTGTTAAGAATAGCTTCACGCATACCGGAATCGCCTGATAGAATGTCGAATGGAATAAGTTTTTCCTCATATTCATACGGAGGGGAATTGAACTGAAGGGAATTCTCAGGAGATGTTTCCACTATTGCGCTGAAAATTTCCATTGCAACCGAAACGGGGAAGTATTTCTCAGGTTCAGTGACATGGATCTGCAGGCCATTGCAATTCTCTCCGCAGAACTTATTAAATGTAGGTTTAAAATTATGGACCCTGAAAGTGCAGCCGGGTATGTTTCTGTCAAGCAGATTCTTCTTTAGCTTTTCTGCATTAATGAAAGGCGCTCCGAAGAGCTCAAAGGGAATCGTTGTACCTCTTCCCTCAGAAATATTCAGACCTTCTATCAAGACAGTACCAGGATAGACAATTGCGCTTTTGAGAGTTGGCAGGTTAGGCGAAGGCAGTACCCATGGCAAACCGGTTTCAGAAAATAATGAGTGCCTATGCCAGTTTCTCATCCAGACTATATTAAGATCACAGGATGGATAATACTTCTCTTTAATCCATAACGACATTTCCCCGATTGTCATCCTGTGGCAAAGTGGTATGGAAGCCCCGCCCACAAAAGTAAAAAACTCCTTCTTTAGAACTGGGCCATCAAGAGGCAGTTTTCCTATAGGATTTGGACGATCAAGTATATAAACCGGTATTCCTGCCTCGCAGCAGGCTTCTATGCACAGTTTTATGGTCCAGATATATGTATATAGCCTGGCACCTGCATCCTGCATGTCTATAAGGAGCAGATCAATATGCAGGAGCATCTCCGGTGATGGTTTGCGGGATTTGCCGTAAAGGCTGAACAATGGGACATTATATTCAGAATGCATATTGCCTTCCCACTCAATCATGTTATCCTGCGTTTGTCCGTAAATGCCATGCTGCGGACCGAATACCGCTGACAAAATGCAATCATTGCTCCCGGCAATAACCTCAATAATGTTTTTGTAGCTGCTGGTAATACTTGGTGCATGGCAGAGAACTCCAATTCTCTTGCCGTAAAACCTGGAAGGAATTTTATCGGAGATAATATCAAGTCCTGTCTGCACCATAATTCTAAATTGAATACAAATATATTATTTAACCATAAGAGTTGCCATTAAATGGTTCTTAATGCAGAAAATACCGATATTCTTTTCTATGTTTATGTCATAATTAAAACTTTTTAAAATGAAATCCAGATATCTAAAGATACTCGCTGCTGTTTTGCTGATTATCATTTCGTTATCAGCATGCAATAAAGCTGGGAGGCATCATATAACAATCCTTGAAACCACTGATGTACATGGCGTGATTTTGCCCTTCGACTTCATCGAAAAAGAAAAACTTTCAGCTTCACTTGCAAATTCTTCGACATACATTAATGAACAAAGAAAAGCAGGCGATCCTCTTTTTCTGCTCGATAACGGGGACAATCTTCAGGGACAGCCGGAGGTATATTATTACAATTTTATTGATACTGTATCGCCTCATTTTTTATCTGAAGCTATGAATTGGCTTCAATATGATGCATGTACCGCCGGGAATCATGATATAGAGGCTGGACATTCAGTATATGACAGAGTGAGGAGAGAAGATAAATTTCCGATCCTTGCAGCAAATGCTATCGATATAAAAACCGGGAAGCCCTATTTTACTCCCTATGTCATTATCGAGAAGAATAATATAAAAGTGGCCGTTCTTGGACTCATAACTCCCCAGATACCGGAATGGCTTCCTGAGGAACTATATTCCGGAATGGAGTTTCGCGATATGACAGAAACGGCAAAGCTATGGATGCCTGAAATTCTGAAGCAGAAACCCGACCTTGTCGTAGGTCTGTTTCATTCAGGATTTGAAAAGAATAACGGAAGTCTGCAGAAAGGTTCACATTCTGATGAAAACGGAACTGCTGCAGTAGCCTTTAATGTACCGGGTTTTGATATAATATTTTGCGGTCATGATCATAAGGTTGCCAATGAGAAAATAGTCAACTGCAAAGGAGATACGGTTCTTATCCTAAATGGAGGAAGCAAATCGGAAAATATTGCCAGGGCCGACATCACTTTCAACAAAAAGTTATTTAAAAATAGCAACCTGAAAAAAATAGCAGGAGAAATAATCAAAGTTAAAGAATATGACCCTGATCCAGTTTTCATCGATAAGTTTAAGAAACAAGGTGAAGCAATTAAAGAATATGTGAACAGGGTTATCGGAACTTCAAGCTCAACTTTTTCATCAAGGGATTCCTATTTCGGATCGTCGGCTTTTGTTGATATGATCCATTCACTTCAGCTTGAGATAACCGGTGCCGATATTTCTTTTGCTGCTCCGCTATCATTCGACGTCAAAATTCCGGAAGGGGAAATAACTGTAGGCGATATGTTCAAGCTCTACAGGTTCGAGAATATGCTTTATACGATGAATTTAACGGGGGAGGAGATTCAGAAATACCTTGAATTTTCCTATGGTCAATGGCTTAACACCATGAAGGGGCCGGGAAGCTACCTGTTAAATCTGAGGATGGGCAGGAATGGAAAGCCGATTCTGACTGACGGCAAGGCATGGATGAAGAATCAACCCTATAATTTTGATTCGGCAGCAGGAATTGATTATGTTGTTGATGTTACGAAGCCTGAAGGGCAACGTGTTTTTATTAAATCGCTGTCAGGCGGAAAGCCTTTCGAGAAGGGCAGAATGTACAAGGTAGCTTTAAACTCATATCGGGGAAATGGGGGAGGAGGACATCTTACTGAGGGTGCAGGATTGGATGCAGGCATGCTGCGGAAACGCCTTATTGCATCCACTGACAGGGACTTGCGATATTATATTATGAAATCAATAGAGGCAAAAAAAACAATATCACCGGCACCCAATGACAATTGGAAGATTATCCCGGTGGAATGGGTCAAGGCAGCTGAGAAACGTGAATATCCATTACTCTTTGGCACAGGTAAATAACACCTGTCTGCGTTGAGATTATGAAATATTGCAATTGGGTTACCGTTATATAAAAAGTTTGCCTACAGGAAAATAAACATGGGATCAGACCATAAAAATGATTTAAAAGGATTAGATCTGCCACTGGTTGAAGATTTTTTTACTGTTCAGGGTGAAGGATGGCATACCGGTAAGGCAGCATATTTTATCCGTCTGGGTGGATGTGATGTGGGTTGCAGCTGGTGCGATTCCCGCTTTGCATGGAACCCTGAATTTCACCCGCTGATGAAGACCGATAAGATTATTGAACGGGCAGTGGGCTCCGGAGCTGATTCTGTGGTTGTCACCGGAGGCGAACCGCTGATGTGGAACCTTGATTATCTCTGCTCAGGACTGAAACGGAACAATATTTGTACATTTATTGAGACATCAGGTGCATATCCGTTAAGCGGAAGGTGGGATTGGATATGCCTTTCACCAAAAAGAAATGTTCCTCCTTCAGAAAAGATATGCCGGATGGCCAATGAACTTAAAGTGATAATAGAAACAAGCGATGATTTTCTTTGGGCTGAAAAGTACAGGAAGCTTGTCAGTAGAAATTGCAGATTGTTCCTTCAGCCTGAATGGAGCCGGTTCGAGAATATTATACCGGAAATTGTTGATTATGTCAGGAAAAACCCGGTCTGGAGGATTTCGCTGCAAGCCCATAAATATATGCATATACCTTAAATATTAGTGAAATACACCTTTATAATAATATTACTGGTTACTTCCTGCAGCATCTCAAGAAACAGCTACTCACAGGGACTGCACTCAGCTTCGGGCAAAGCTGTAAAAGTTTATGTTGAAGGGAAGGAATCTTATGAGAATCTTGATTACAAGACAGCCGAACAGCAATTAAAGGAAGCATTGAAGTACGACGATAAGTTCTTTGAAGCATACATGATGCTCGGAGAATTATATACCAACATGAACAGGTTTTCTGAAGCTGCTTCCAATTATCAGGCAGCAGTCAGAATTGATTCCATAGCTTATAGACCGGTTTATTTCAGGCTTGCAAATGCAGAATTGTTGACTGGAGATTATGCTAATGCGCTCATACATTATAAAACATACCTGAAAAATAATGGCAACTCTGAGAAAAACAGGATCATTGCGCTGAAGAATATCAAAAATTGCGAATTTGCTATCGAAGCTATTAAAAACCCCATTCAATTCAATCCTGTTAATTTAGGTGATGCAATTAATTCATCTGATGATGAATACTGGCCATCAATAACAGCAGATGGTCAGACACTTATGTTTACCAGGCAGATCTATTCCGACTACTACCCGAAGGCAATGGGATCCTCGCAGGAAGATTTTTATATTAGCACATGGTCAGATGGTAAATGGCAGAAAGCATATAACGCAGGAGAGCCCCTGAATACAAAATCCAACGAAGGAGCTCAGACTCTTTCATCAAACGGAAAATACATGTATTTCACGGCGTGTGACAGGGCAGGGGGACTAGGAAGCTGTGATTTGTACTTTTCTGCGTTTAACGATGGAAACTGGTCGACTCCGGTCAACCTGAAATGGCCGATAAATACTACTGCGTGGGAATCTACTCCTTCAATTAGCGCAGATGGCAACGTCCTCTATTTCTCGAGCAACAGGCCTGGAGGATTCGGAGGAAAAGATATCTGGTATTCAAGGATGAAGGCAGACGGGACATGGGGTATTCCGGTAAATATGGGTAAGACTATCAATACTGAAGGAAATGAAATGTCGCCTTTTATCCATTTTGATGGTAAAACCCTCTATTTTGCTTCTGATGGACGTCCGGGAATGGGTGGCTACGATATCTACATGTCAAAGATGCAGGATGACAGTACCTGGTCAGAACCTAAGAACCTGGGATACCCTATCAACACTTACAATGATGAAATGGGCCTGGTAATTGATGTTACGGGAACGACAGCATATTTTTCTTCAAACCGTGATAATGGCAACGGGAAAGATATATTTTACTTCACTCTTGATGAATCTATAAGACCTGATCCGGTATCTTATCTGAAAGGCAAAGTCTCAGATAAAGAGACAGGAAAATTGCTTAAAGCAGACTACGAACTTATAAATCTGTCGACAAACAAGGTAACTGTTAAGAATACAACCGATGAAGCCGGGAACTTTCTGGTTTGTCTCCCCTCGGGATATAATTATGGAATAAATGTTTCAAAAAACGGATATCTTTTTTATTCAGAGAATTTTATGCTGGAAGGTAAACATTCGGTTATGGAACCATTTATCAAAAGGATCGCCCTTAGCCAGGCAAAAGTGGGAGCAAAGATGCTCCTGGCAAATGTGTTTTATGAGGTTGATTCATGGGAATTAAAGAAAGAATCGATGCAGGAGCTTAACAACCTTGCTGATCTTATATTCAATGATAAAGATATAGTGGTAGAGATAGGAGGTTACACCGATGCCACAGGTACAGATGAATACAACCTCTCATTATCTGAAAAACGTGCTCTCTCAGTTGTTAACTATCTCATAAGCAAAGGGATTTCATCTGACAGGCTAAAGTATAAGGGCTATGGAAATGCATTTCCGGTTGGCGACAATGTTACCTCTGAAGGCAGAAAGCTAAACAGACGTACTGAAGCAAAAGTCATTGCAAGAAAAAAATAAAAACCGCCAGTATCCTGACGGTTTTTCTCATGCTATTTATATTGCAGACTATAACATCGTGATTTTATTAAATTGCAATCATTGAATTTACATATTTATTGATGGATATTCCCGACTCATTGATTTTAACCGGAATTGTGAAATAGATTGCTGACCCTGTGAGACCGTTGCATTCAATCCAGATTGAACCTTCAAGCAAGTGAATTAGATTCTTGGCCAGGGTAATGTTAACCGCAGAACAGGTATCGTTATATTTGGTTAACGAATCATTAAGATCTTCAGTATGAAGAAATTCTTTGCATTTGAAATAACCCTGGCCAGAATCTATTACATAAAAGGTCATATTATCATCCCTGAAATAATAACCGACCTTGATATACCCCGATTTTGTGTTTTTCAGTGAATTTTGAAACAGGTTGCGAATTACCCTGAAAACCCTGTTTGGATCAATAATTACCTCAACATTATCAGCAAAACTGTTTTCGGTCACCAAAACTACATCCATGTCCGATCCCTTGCTTAACGTATCCCTGAATTCGTTTAAGAGATCATCTAGAATATTATTGAGATTGCAAACCTTAAGATCAGCTTTTGAATTACCCGTTTCAATTATAGCTGAATCAAGAAAATTATCAAATAAACCAATTATTTGTTCACATGAGGATAATATCTGGTTGCTGAATTCCATACGCTCCGTTTCATCGCATCCTTTCCTCCCCATCAGAAATGAAAATGCAACAATTGCATTCATATGCGTTCTCATCTCATGAGACATTCCAGCCAATATCGTAGGACAGCTTATCATTGTGTTAGCCTGCGGATTATTCTCCGAATTGAGATGATTTTCAGTTGCAATATTTTCAATCTTCTGAGACATATATGTAATGCAAGATTCCGGGCTAAATGCTTTAATTCAGGATATTATTGAATCTGTCTGAGCATTTTTGCAGCATTTTTGCTGTAAATACTCTTGGAATTCTTTATTGCTTTTAATTCATCAGATGCCTTTTTTATGTCATTGGTTCTCACATAGCATAAAGCAAGGTACCACTCTGCGTCTTCCATGAAAAGGTTATTATTATTGTCTATAACTTTTATAAAAGATCTCTGAGCCTCTGGATAGTTGTTCACCTCAAAGCTGGATGTCCCGTAAAACATTGTGGATTCCATGTTTTCAGGATCAACATAAAGGACCTTACTGAAATAGAGAGCAGCATTCTTGTAATCATGAATATTATAGTATTCCATACCGGTAGAATAATCACTGTTTGTTGCTGCCTGCGACGATCTGGAAATTGAACCCCCGTCGTATGATTTGTAATACTGATTTAGAATTTCATCATTTGTGAGATGTTTGGTTCCAAAAAAGGTTATGCTGCTGATTATTATCAGCCCGGCCAAAGCAGCAGCAATACTGATTGGCAGTCTTTTTCCGGTTGTCTTAGTGGGAATAGGCATGCTTCTGCTATTCTCAATTTCTGAAAGTTTATTGCGCAACCTGATAACGTCATGGCTTTTAAGTACTTTATCAGTTCTTTCACGCAGAGCAACCTCTTCGCGAAGTCCCTGATTACCATCAAGCTCCTTGAGGAACCATTGCTTCTCAGCTTCATTCATCTCGTCGGCAATAAACCTTTCGATGAAATATGAAAAATCAATTGTTTTCATGAGTATAATATTAATATTCAATAATTTGCTATAATCCTAAACTATGCGTTTCAAAACAACCTATAATATATAGGTATCGTTAAATGCTATGCTTCAGAATCAATACCATAAATATTCCGGTAAGAATTCTCTCCAGGGCATATATAGTCCTGGGTAAAAAGTTCAATTACTATAAGTGAGAACGAACCTGTATTTTAATTCCTGTAAATTCGACAGGAAAATATCTTTCAGTTTCAGATTTTAACAGGAGGGGGGCTTGACGGTTTTAATACTGGAATATCTTCAACACCACCACCACGTACTTTAATCATTTCAATGCTTGAAAGGGTAAATTTTGAAAAAACGTCGTTGGTTTTTTTGAAATTCAGGGTTTTCATAATTTTTCTTTTTAAAAGGTTTGAAACTAATTCAGGGTAATTCGTTTTAACTGTATTCAAACATACATGTCATTACTACCCGATTTGTGACACGAAAAATTCATTTATTTTTTTAATAATTTATAAATATCAGAATATCAGCCTAATTATAAAACTGAATTTAATAAAAATGCCATTAGGTTATTTCCCATATTTTTGAGAATTTTAACAGGGGAAAGAAATTATTTGATTAAATGAGAGGAAAGACTTGTTTTTCCAGCCGCATATTTATAATGTTTATCCTATTTGGATCTTTAAATCTGTTACCCTTAAACGGGTTGGCAGCATGCAACCAGGTAGTAAAGCAGCAGAAGGCCGGAAGCTCAAATGATAAGATTGATGCACAGAATAAATCACTTTCGATCCTATACGCGGAAATATTAAAACTTAGGTCTCTGAATAATATTCCCGGAATTCAATCACTGGCTGACAGCCTGATCAGCTCTGTTACAATAAATAGTTCTGATAGCGCATTCACAGCAGACATCTGTTATTATATAGGTGTATGTGAATTGTTAGCTGAAAAACATAGTCAGACTGTTTATTGGCTTGAACGTTCTCTTAATATTAAAGAGAAATTAAAAATAAGGGATGCAATACTTGCCAAAACACTATTTAACCTGGCATTGTCATATAATAACCTGGGCGATTATGATAAAGTTGTAAGATACGCTATGGGGTTTATTGAGTGTGAGGGAGAACTAGCCGGCAAGTATAGCGGTGACATTGCAGAGGAATATGCTTTCCTTGCCGGTGTTTCATTTGAATCCAAGAATTATGATGATTTTATCAGCTATTCCCTTAAAGCCTTCGATGTTCTTAGTAATAATCCGCAGGGGCTTGACGGAATAAAAATATGTAATCTCTATACTACCATAGGATCTGGCTTTACGACAATGGGTGATTATGCAAAGGGGAGAATCTATCTTGAAGAGGCTGAGAGTATATTTAAAAAATACAGGTTAACTCCGGATACAGAGTACATTAACCTTATTAACAGCCTGGCTATTACTTACGGGAATCTGGGCTTGACAGAAAAGGAGAATGAATATTTTAACAAAGGTGTGGAACTTGCTAAATATGATAAATCTTTGTTCTCATTCAATTTGATTAATACCTATGCAATAGGACTTGGAAAAGCAGGCAGAACACAGAAAGGAGAGGCCCTCCTCAGACAAGCAATGGTTAGAGCAAAGAGCCTGTATGGAGCTGATTCACGTTATTATGCTGAAATGCTTAATGATTATGCTACTTATCTGCTAATCTATGTCAATGATCCTCAAAATGCATTGAAGAATTATTCCATCTGTATTGATTATTTGAATCATAACATTGAGAATAAAAATCTGAGAAATATTGTTTTGCCAAATTATGCAAATGCTTTGTTCAGATGTGGTGATGCCGATGGTGCACTTTTAAAATTACAGGAGTTGCTGCTTAATTCCGATAATACCCTCAATTTCGAGGACCCTTATCGGAATCCGCCTGCCGATTCATTAAAAGCCGATAAAACAACTCTTAATATTCTTCGCATTAAGTATGATATATTATGGAGTATATATTCTAAATCTTCTGACCAGAAAGCCCTTGAAGCTGCTGCATTGACATCAGAATTAATGATATCTCTGCTCGATAAGATACGATTCAATATTAGTGAAGAAGACAGCAGGTTGATTCTCGGAAATCATTTCAGAGATATTTACCTGACAGCAATTCGTGATCTGGATCTATGTTATCGGAGAACCGGTAAATCCATTTTCCTTGAGAAAGCATTTGAATTTGCCGAAAAATCAAAAGTTGCCGGACTGCTGGCCGCAACGAGGGAACTTAACGCTATTCAATTCAATATACCGGCAAATATTGCCGATCTCGAAAAGTCTCTTCAGAATAATATAGGGTATTTTAATGCCAGGATATCAGCAGAATATGACAAGGAAGCCCCCAATTCAAATATTGTGTCTGAATTGAAGGGAAAGCTGATGATATCAATCAAAGCAAGAGATTCGCTTCTTCAGACTTTTAAAAAGAATTATCCCGGGTATTATACCTTGAAGTATAATTTCAGCGTCCCATCAGTGAAGGAGATACCGTCAATCATCGGGAGAAACAATAATTACCTTAATTATGTGATATCTGATTCAGACATGTACATCTTCCTGGTAAACAGAATAAAAGTTGAGATGTATACGTTTAAAATTGACTCAGCTTTTCTGGATAATCTGCGTGCATTCAGAGCTCTTTTGTCTGACCAGTCAGTTTCAGTGAATTCAAGAACAAAATTCAATGAATATAAGAAGAAGGGATATGATTTGTACAAAATGCTTATAGAGCCGGTCCGTAAATCATTTATCTCTGATAATCTGATAATAGCACCGGATAATATCCTTTCTTATCTTCCGTTTGAAACACTTCTAACGAAAGTTGATGATGATCACAATTTGAATTACAGGGATCTTAATTACCTTATGAAAGACTACAATATCTCTTACACATATTCTGCAACATTTATGAAAGAGCTTGTAAAGAGAGAGAATAAGGCTGAGAAGGACCTGGTTGCTTTTGCACCGGTATATGCCAGGGCAATAAACGCCGATTCACTTTTTGTCGGGCTTCATGGCGGATCGGGAGTACTTTATGACCTGCCTGAAGCACGGCAGGAGGCTGAGTACATTTCAAAAATTACAGGAGGAAAGGCGTATCTTTTCAGTCATGCAAAAGAGTCTGTTTTTAAGAAAGTTGCAGCAAGCTATAGCATAATTCACCTTGCAATGCATACTTACCTGAATGACCAGAACCCAATGAAGTCCGCGATGATTTTCAGCCAGGAAAATGATCCTCCCGAAGACGGATTACTCTATACCTATGAAGTTTATGGAATTCCAATGAACGCAAAGATGGTTGTTCTGAGTTCATGTAATACCGGTAATGGGCTCCTTTCTTCTGGAGAAGGAATACTTAGTCTTGCAAGAGGATTTCTATATTCGGGATGCCAGTCTGTGGTAATGTCGATGTGGGAGGTTGATGATAAATCGGGAACTGAAGTTATGAAAATGTTTTACGACAACCTTATGCGTGGTAAATCAAAATCACAGGCTCTGAAAGCTTCAAGAACTGAATACCTGAAGAATGCAAGCCAGTTGAGGTCCCATCCATATTTCTGGGCTTCACTTGTAGTCTATGGTGAAAATAAGCCGGTTTATTCAAAACACTGGATCCCTTTAATAGTTGTATGTATTCTTGGTGTACTCGCATCTTCAGTTTTTATTTACTTGAGGAAACGAAGGTATTCCTGATATTCAGGATCTTCCCGTACTAATTCAAGAAGTGCTTCCTTGCCAAGATATTTTTTTCTTCTGGCATAGGTTTCATTCTTAAGATTCATTCTGACAGCAATTTCTTCATATGTATGACCATCAGAATACAGATTAAGGACAGTCTGCATATCGGGTTTTAACTTCAGAAATGCCCTGCTTACTATTCTTTCGAACAACGGATCGGTAAAATCATTTTCATCGGAGTAATCTATCAAATCTGCATCTATTTCCTCAGTCTCCCTTTTCTTCCTCATATGGGAGCTCCAGATATTCCTAGCTATACCAAAAAAGTAACCCTTGAGATCCGTGGTAAGATTCAGCGAGTTTTCACTGATCTGGCTGTATAGCACAATTATTGAATCCTGAAAAACATCTGAGGCATCTTCATGATTTCCGCTGTTTTTGATGATATGATTTTTAACTGTCTGAAAATAATTATCATACAGCCAGTTAAGAGTTTTATCATCCTGGTTCAGGACACCCTCAATTATACTTTTATCTGATATTTTCTTAAACAACCCTGTGCCGGTGCAAATCAATTGGCAAATATACTATTTCCGAAAACCAAAACTATTTAATGTTTCCGGCACTCGAATTTATAAAGATCAGCGTTATCTTCTAAATGAAATATAAATATCTTTACTCAATATAAACTTTTCCGGTAGAACAATGTCATTCCCTTTTGTAAAACAACCTGACGCAATGGATTGTGGTCCGGCCTGCCTTAAAATGGTTGCAGGGTTTTATAAAAAGAACTTTTCTCTTGAGACAATCCGGAAAAAGTGTTTCATTACACGCGAAGGTGTTTCGTTCCTTGGCCTCTCGGAAGCGGCCGATAATCTTGGTTTTCGAACAGTTGGCGTCAGGATCCCATTTGAAATGCTTGTTGATAATGCCCCTTTGCCTGCAATAGTGCATTGGAGACAAAAACATTTTGTGGTTGTAATCAAGATTAAAAACGATAAAGTCTGGGTAGCTGATCCTGCTGTTGGAATAATAAAGTACTCAAGGGAGAATTTTACCAGGAACTGGGCATCAACGATCACTGATGAAAAGCCTTCGGGACTGGTCCTTATAATTGAGCCTACTCCTGCACTTAATGAAATAGAGGGCGAGCACGAGAAGTCGGGAGGATTCAGATTCCTGCTTAAGTACTTCAGGCTTTATGAAAAATATTTGTTCCAGCTGCTTCTTGGCCTGTTCCTGGGAAGCTGCATACAGCTTATTATTCCATTCCTTACTCAGTCTATAATTGATGTCGGGATTAACAACAACGATATCAGTTTCATTTACCTTGTTCTTTTTGCCCAGCTCGCTCTCGTAATCGGCCGTATGACAGTTGAATTCATACGGGGATGGCTGCTTCTGCATATCGGGACAAGGGTAAATGTAGCTGTTATCTCTGGCTTTCTTCAGAAGCTGATGGCACTTCCGATTGCTTTCTTCGATACAAAGCTGACGGGAGATATCCTCCAGCGAATTGATGACAACAACAGGATTGAAGAGTTTCTGACATCAGCAAGTCTCAGCATACTCTTTTCCTTTTTTAATATGGTCGTCTTCAGCATTGTGCTTGCAATATTCAGCCCTAAAATCCTTCTCTTGTTTCTTGCAGGTTCGTTGCTTTACATAACATGGGTATCCCTCTTCATGAAATCCAGAGCTCGTCTTGATCACCAGCGCTTTAAAAAAATGTCAGAGTCGGGCAGCAAGCTAATAACCATGATAAATGGAATGCAGGAGATAAAGCTGACCCAGAGTGAACTGAGCAACAGATGGGACTGGGAGAAATTGCAGGCTTCGCTGTTCGGACTGAAAATAAAGGGTCTCGGATTAATACAATACCAATCAGCCGGAGCAACTTTCATTAATGAAATAACGAACCTGTGCATCACGGTTGTGGCTGCCACTGCAGTTATAAAAGGCGATATTACTCTTGGCACTATGCTGGCTATTCAATTTATAATAGGGCAGATGAATGTTCCTTTAAGCCAGCTGATCAGTTTCTTCAGGATGTCCCAGGATGCAAAGATGAGCCTTGATCGTCTTTCCGAAGTGCATGAAATGGACAATGAGGAGGCTGAACCTGAAATGAAAGTCAGAAAACTACCTGAATGCAAGGATATTTATATTAATAATGTTTCATTCCAATATGAAGGGCCCCATTCTCCTTTTGTATTAAAAGACATAGACCTCTTCATTGAGGAGAATAAGATTACCGCAATAGTAGGAACAAGTGGGAG